>LNFM01003934.1_pt1 | contig 28213 bp, 24 predicted proteins | sample 596031 | NCBI WGS metagenome assembly LNFM01 (sample SAMN04254537, study PRJNA301005) | activated carbon metagenome | isolation source: dual media filters at the Ann Arbor, Michigan drinking water treatment plant | place: USA: Ann Arbor
CTCTCATCCGATCCTGGGAGCGCTCCGACGCGAAGCACCTCGCCCTCGACATTGTCGACACCGGCGATCGTCTCGCCGTCGTCTCTGCAGCTCGTGTGGAGCTCGAGCGGTCGCTTCCCGAGCGACTCATGGCACGGGTCCACGTCCTTCGAGGCCTTCGCGAGAATCTGCGCGCCGTTGCTCGGGATTCAGTGGGCGAGGAGCCGGCGCGCGCGCGGGATGTCGCCCAGCAAATCGGTATCCACCTCCGATCGATCGAGCCAGTTCTCACCGAGTGGTCGGCTCGCGCCGAGATCGCGCGTCCATCAGCGCGGATCGGGTCTGTCTTCGGGCCACGACCGATCGAGCCCACGCCACGACGCGCCTGGGATCAGGCGGTGTCTGTCGGCGCCGGTTGAATAATCACCCACCTCTGCCGGTTGAAAAGTCACCCACCCCGGTGGCCTGAGGGCCGGCAGCCGGCGACGTCGAAGCCCGGAGCGATCAACACGATCGGGCCGGGAGGAAGGCGATGGTGGGCGTGGAGCAGTGGGCCGAGATCCGGCGGGCGCACTTCGTCGAGGGGGTCGGCATCCGGGCGCTCGCCGGGCGCACGGGCCTCGATCGCCAGACGATCCGTCGGGCGCTGCGCTCCGATGCACCGCCGCGCTACGAGCGGGCGCCCGTCGCCTCAAAGCTCGACCCCTATAAGGATGAGATCCACCGCCTCCTTGGCGCCGAGCCGCGCATGCCGGCGACGCGGATCCGCGAGCTGATCGCCGAGGCCGGCTACACCGGCGGGCGCACGATCCTCGATGACTACCTGCGCGAGATCCGGCCCCTGTTCGCCCCACCCCCGCGCACCTTCCAGCGCACGCTCTACCGCCCCAGCGAGATCTGTCAGTTCGACCTGTGGCAGCCCTCTCACTTGATCCCGGTCGGCCACGGCCAGGAGCGGATCGGCTTCGTGGTGGTGGCCTGCCTTGGCTACTCACGGGTCGGCGCCGGGGCGCTGATCTTCTCCAAGTCCGCGCCGGACATCCTCACCGGGGTCACGCGCTGCCTGTGGCGCCTGGGCGGCCTGCCGAAGACGCTCGTGTGGGATCGCGAGGGGGCTCTGCACGCCGGAGCGGGCCGGCCCACCGACGCCTTCGCCGCCCTGTGCGGCCGCCTTCGCGTCGGCTGGAGGTTCTGCGAGCCCGCCGATCCCCAGGCCAAGGGGATCGTCGAGCGCCTGCAGGGCTACATGGAGACCAGCTTCGAGCCGGGCCGCTCGTTCGCCAACGAGCTCGACTTCGCCAACCAGCTCGATCGCTGGTTCGATGAGCGCGCCAACCTGCGCGCTCACCGCGCCCTGCGCTGCCGGCCGATCGACCGCTTGGGCGAAGAGCGGGCGGCGATGAGGCCACTACCGGCCGAGGTGCCCGATCTCGATCAGCGGATCGTGCTGCGCGTGCCGGCCGATCCCTACGTGCGGGTGGACACCTGCGACTACTCGCTCGACCCGCGCCATGTCGGCCGGCGCGTCGAGGTGCGCATCGGCCAGCGACAGATCACCGGCGTGGTGCTCGACTCCGGCGAGATCGCCGCCGCCCACCGGCGAAGCTTCGCCCGCCACCGCACGATCAGCGACCTCGAGCACCTGCGGCTGCTGAGAACGGGCCGCCGCCCTCCGGGCGAGCCCGAGGTCGAGCTGAGGCCCCTCGCCCGCTACGACGCCCTGATCCCGGCATGAGCAGCACGACGGCCGAACTCGCCCATCTGTTCCGGGCCCTCAAGGCCCCGGCCGCCGCGCGCTCGCTGCCAAAGCTCGCCGAGCGGGCACGGGCCGAGGAGTGGAGCTATGAGAGATTCGCCGAGGCCCTGCTCGCGAGCGAGGTCGCCTCGCGCGATGCCTCCGGCGGCGAGCTGCGGATCCGGGCGGCCAAGCTCCCGGCCAGAAAGACGCTCGAGGAGTTCGACTTCTCGTTCGCCCGCAGCCTGAAGAAGGCCCAGGTGCTGCATCTCGCCCAACTCGACTTCCTCCACGCGAGGGAGAACATCGTGCTGCTCGGCCCGCCGGGCACCGGCAAGACCCATCTGGCGATCGCGATCTCGATCCGCGCCTGCCTTGCCGGCCAGCGGGTCGCCTTCGCCACGGCCACCGAGTGGGTGGCCCGCCTGGCAGACGCTCAGCGCCAGGGCACCCTGGCGGCCGAGATCACCCGCCTTCAGAGGATCCCGCTGATCGTCGTCGACGAGGTCGGCTACATCCCCTTCGATCCGGCCGCCGCCAACCTGATCTTCCAGCTCGTGTCAGCGCGCTATGAGCGGGCCTCGATGATTGTGACCTCCAACAAGCCCTTCTCAGGCTGGGGGGAGATCTTCGGCGACGAGGTCGTGGCCGCGGCGATGATCGATCGCCTCGTGCACCACGCCGAGATCCTCTCCCTCAAGGGCGACAGCTACCGCCTACGCGACAAGGACGTCGCGACCAGGCCACGGCCGGCACTCATCGACGAGAGCTGATCCCGGGCCTTCGGCCCGGCCGCCGGGCCACGCCTGCTTTGGCTGGGAGCGTCGCGGCCCGGCGGGACCGGGGTGGGTGACTTTTCAACCGGCACAGCTGGGTGACTTTTCGACCGTTGTTGACAGTGTCCATGGTCGCGACCTTTCGTCGCTCGCACGGGATCGCCCCCGATGAACCGACCCTGCTCGGGCCGCGACCGGCGTCCGCCGTGGCGCGCTCGGCCTGGGACACCACCATCACCACCGCGGGCGAAACTCTCAGGACCCTCCAGCGACCGAGCGAAACCCTGGAGCGGTTGGCGGTGAAAGAGCGCGACCGGCAGCGAGAGAGGTAGCCACGGGTGCGCGACGGCCCACGCCTCAGTCGCACCCGCGAGCCCGGAGCATCAGCTTCAGCGATGCGGCTGGCCCCGGCCAGTGCTCGCGCACCAGAGCGGACGCTCTACTTCTTCTGGCGCGACAAGATGCGCGAAGGCGGACGCAGACGCTCCCCGGAGAGCTCTGCCAAGGGGCCCAAACCCCCGCACCACGAGAGGGAAGCTGACGCGCCGGTCCGGGAAGCCATCCGGGCGCGCAGCCCGGACAGGCCGGAGCGCACAGGGTCAAGGGGGGACATCGACGAATCCTCGCGTCAGGAATTTCGCGTTGGGCCGCTCGGTATCCTGGCTTCCGCTTCAACGCTCCTCCCGGCCTTCCAACCCGCGATGGCCCGTGACCTCATCCGCCTCGAGGGCGGTGGGAGTTGCTCGACGGTGACAGTTGCGGGACAGCCCCGGATTCACACCGGGTTCCCGAACGGGGCGCGAGCATACAGCCGTATCCCGCTCGCGAGCCAGCGGCAATTGCGTCGAGCGAACGGGTCGTCCCGCGGGCTACGTCCTCGTCATGTCCAGGCCGCGACGAGGACGAGGCACGTCACCGCCTCGGCGATCGTGATCGTGGCGCCCAGTGTGTCGCCCGTGCGGCCCCCGAAGCTGCTCCGGCTTCCCGCGGAGATGAGGGCGGCTGCGATGAGGGCGGCGAGGGAGGCCGCAAGCCCCGGGAGGGGCCCGCAGGTCGCCAGCGCGATCACAAGGGCGAGCAGCCCCGCCACCACGAAACCGATGAGGCTCGGCTGGAAGGCCGCCCCCAGCCCGTCCGGTCGCGCCGGCGGGCACCACCCGGCGTGGGCGACCCCCGCCAGGCGGCCGACCGCGGCCGCCGTGATGAGGGCGGCCAAGGCGTGAGCGTTAGAGAGCTGGGTGAGCGCCGTGAGGACGAGCAGGGCCCATGCGATGAGCGCGAGGACGCCGAAGGCCCCCGTGGACGAGTCCCGCATCACGCGCAGCCGGCGCGCGCGGTCGTGCCGCACGCCCAGACCGTCGAACGTGTCCGCGAGGCCGTCGAGATGAAGCCCGCCGGTGACGATGGCGAGGCAGGCGATGGCGAGGACCGTCGCAGGCCCGGCGCCGATGAGCGGCTCGGTGGCGACGCGCACCACACCCGCCGCCGCCCCGACCAACGCGCCGACTAGCGGGAAGTACGGGGCGGCCGCGCCGATGCCCCCGCGGGCGGGGGTCGTCGCGCGGACTGGGAGGATGGTCAGAAACGAGACCGCGAGCAGAGCGTCCGAGGCGCCCTGCGTGAACGGGCTCCCGGGCCTAGTCTCGGGGGGCAATGCCCGCGTCTTCGAAGGTGCCCATGTCGCGGAAGAGCGCCCCGGCCGCCTCGATCACGGACAGGGCCAACAGGCCTCCGGAGGCCTCTCCGACCCGCATGCGCAGATCTAGCAGGGGTTCGAGTCCGAGTTCCGCGAGGACCAGGGCGTGCCCCGCCTCGGAGGAGCGGTGCCCGGCAATCAGGACCTCCGGCGACGCCTGGTCGAGGCGCGTCGCGGCCAGGGCAGCCACCGTGACGGCGTAGCCGTCGAGGACGACCGGCAGCGATCGGCGGGCCGCCTCGTGTATTGCGCCGACGATGGCGGCGAACTCGAGCCCTCCCACGCCGACGAGCGCGGCCGTCGGGTCGTCGAACGGACCACGCCGCTCGAGTGAAGAGGCGACGACCGCCGTCTTGCGGTCGAGCCCCTGGGCGTCGACGCCGGTGCCGCGGCCCACCGTCGAGGAGGCGGCCGTGCCCGTGAGCGCGGCCGCGAGCGCCGCGGCCGTCGCGGTGTTGCCGATGCCGATCTCACCGAGCACGAGGCAGTCGACGCCGCCGTCGGCCAGTTCGCCCGCCAGCGCAGCCCCGGCCTCGATCGCAGCGGCGAGCATCTCCGGCGTGAGCGCGGACTCCGTCACCATGTCCCGCGCCCCCTCGGCGACTTTCACGTCGCGGACGCCCGCCGGCGTCGGTCCGAGAAGGCCGACATCGGCGACCACGAGCTGGTGGCCGCCCCGGCGGGCAAGGACCCCGACGACGGTCTCGCCGCGCGCCGCGGCCCCGGCGACCTGTGCGGAGACCTCCGACGTGAAGAGGCTCGTGCCGTGTACGACGTGCCCGTGATCCGCGGCGAACACGAGGACACCGGCGCGTATGCGCGCCGGTGGCGCCGCTCCGGTGATCGAGGCCCACCGCTCGATCAACGACTCGAGGATCCCGAGGCTTCCGACCGGCTTCACCAGCTGGTCCAGGTGATCGCGCGCAGCGGCGGCCGCCGAGCGGTCCGGCGCCGTGATCGCCGAGGATGCGCCGCCGACCGCAGCGTCCCGCCATCGCTCTTGCATCACGACGGCCTCCAGGGGCATGCGCGCCGCCCACCCGGCGGCCTCGAGCCCCGGCCGTACGGGCCGCTCGTCGGGCCATCCAATGCAGAGATAGGCGATCGGATCGACGTTCGATGGGATGCCCAGGAGCCCGCGCAGGTCGTCGGCCCGGTAGAAGCTCACCCACCCGACACCCACGCCCTCCGCGCGGGCCGCGAGCCACAGGTTCTCGATCGCGCACGCGACGCTGTAGACGTCCGTCTCGGGGATGCTGCCTCGGCCCAGAACCTCCACGTCGTCCTCGCCGTGGTCGCAGCACACGCAGATGCCGAGCGGAGCCTCCACGACTCCCTCGACCTTCTGTTCGAGGAACTGCCGCGTGCGGGGTCCGAAGCGGTCGCCCTGCCGGACGCGTTCCCGCTGCGCGAGCTGCCGGATCGCGACGCGCGTCTCGAGGCGACGGACGAGGATCAGCCGCCAGGGTTGCATCAGCCCGACCGAGGGCGCGCTGTGAGCGGCGGTAAGGATCCGCAGGAGGACGTCATCCGGCACCGGGTCGGGTCGAAAGCGGCGGATATCGCGGCGCTCCCGCATGACGCGATAGACGGTCTCGCGCGCGTCGTCGGAGTAGCGCCACCCCTCCGGATCGGCGCCGCGCTCGGCCGCGCGTGAGGTATCGAAACCCTCCGGAGTGGCCGGTCGTTTCATGCGGTGATCGGCGGACATCGGCCACGCACAGTAGTGGCTGACCGGCCGTCCCAGTTTGTTGCGCGCCGTTGGGCGCACCGTTAGGGTCCGCGGCCCACGGGCGGTGCGAGGAATCCGGTGCAACTCCGGGACGGTCGCGCCACTGTAACCGGAGAGCGAACCCCTTCAGGTCACGGCCGGACGGCTGGAAGGCGGGGCGAGCGGGGATCCGGGAGTCAGGAGACTCAGCCGCCCGAGTCCTTCCACATCCGGGACGCGCCATCCCGAGGGGAGATCGGTTGCACAGAGACGACCCATCCGTTGCCGCGACGCCTCGACCGTCCGACGGCGTGCGCCCTCGACGACGGCCTCGGTGAGGCGGCTGCTTCTCATCCGCCACGCGCCCACGGCTGCCACTCGGGCTGCGGCGTTTCCGATCGACGAGCCCCTCGACGGCGACGCAGCCGAGGCGGCGGCTCTCCTCGCGTCGGCGCTCCCGTCCTCGTTCGAGGCCGTGTCGAGCCCCGCGCTGCGGTGTCGCGAGACGGCCGCCGCCGCGGGACTGACCGCAACCACGGATCAGGCGATCGCTGGGTGCGATTTCGGGTCCTGGGCCGGCCGAACGCTCGCCGAGATCCACGCATCCGATCCCGAGGCCACAGCCTCCTGGCTGAGCGACCCCGAGGCCAATCCGCACGGGGGCGAGTCGCTCGCGCGGTTCTCGGCACGCGTCGCGTCGTGGCTCGACGGCCAGGCGCGAGGCGACGGCGCCACGGTCGCGGTGACGCACGGCGAGGTCGTGAAGGTGGCCGTGGTTCATGCCCTCGGGGCCCCGGTCGAGGCCTTCTGGCGCATCGACGTCGCGCCGCTCGCGACCACCGAACTCCACGCGCATGACGGGCGCTGGACCGTCGTGCGAACGAATCAGCCCGCCCCGAAGGGCACGCGATGAGCGCCGTGGCACTGCTGGAGGGCTTCGCCGCCGATCGGCTGCTCGGGGACCCGCGAAGGTGGCACCCCGTCGCCGGGTTCGGCACCGTCGCGGCGCGCGCGGAGCGCGCGATCTATGCCCCGACGCGGCGGCGCGGCGTCGTCTACGCGAGCGTTCTCGTCCTCGCCGCGGCCGGGCTCACGGAGGTCCTGGCGCGGGCGACCGGACCTCGGGGGCGCTCGCTCGTCCTCGTGGTCGTGACGTGGGCGGCTCTCGGCGGGCGGTCCCTGACCGGTGAGGCGACGAAGATCGCCGGTCTCCTCGAGGCCGGTGATCTCCCCGCGGCGCGGCGGGCGCTGCCCGCGCTCGTCGGCCGGGATGCGGAGGCTCTCGACGAATCCGACGTCTGCCGAGCAGTGGTCGAATCGGTTGCGGAGAACACCAGCGACGCCGTGGTGGGAGCCCTCCTGTGGGGCGCGGTCGCGGGCCCCGCCGGGGTCGTTGCATTCCGCGCCGCCAACACTCTCGACGCGATGGTCGGGCATCGCAACGAGCGCTACGCGTCGTTCGGCTGGGGGGCCGCGCGTCTCGACGACGCCATGGGATGGCCCGCGGCGCGGACGACGGCCGTGCTGGCGGCCGCCTGCGCTCCGGTGGTCGGCGGCTCCCCAAGGGCCTCAGTGGTCGCCATCCGACGCGACGGAGCGGCCCATCCCAGTCCCAACGCCGGACGTGTCGAGGCCGCCTTTGCCGGCGCGCTCGGTATCCGCCTCGGGGGTCGCGTCGCGTACGACGGCCGCGTCGAGGAGCGGCCCTTTCTCGGCGCGGGCCCGCCGCCGGACCTGCGCGATGTGAGCCGGGCCGTCCGGCTCTCGATCGCCGTCGGATTCGCTTCGGCACTCCTCGCGGCGAGCATCCGCCATCTGGCGCGGGGACGGTGGGCGCGATGAAGGGGGGCCTTCTGGTCTGCGGCACGCACTCCGACGCGGGAAAGTCCCTGGTCACCGCGGGCCTCTGCCGTTGGCTCGCACGCCGCGGCGTGCGCGTCGCGCCGTTCAAGGCGCAGAACATGGCCCTAAACTCGGTCGTGACCCTTGACGGCAGCGAGATCGGCCGGGCGCAGGCGGTGCAGGCCGCGGCGGCCGGGATCGAGCCGGAGGCCGCAATGAACCCGGTGCTGCTGAAGCCGTCCGGGGAGCGTCACAGCCAGGTCGTCGTGAACGGCCGGCCGTTCGCGGACGTGGACGCCCGCTCCTACCAGGGCCTGAAGGCGGAGCTGCGCCCGATCGTGACCGCGGCGCTCGACGACCTGAGGTCGCGATACGACGTGGTGATCTGCGAGGGCGCCGGGAGCCCCGCGGAGATCAACCTGCGCGGGACGGACCTCGTCAACATGGGGCTCGCGCGCGCCGCCGGCCTTCCCGTAGTCGTGGTGGGCGACATTGACCGGGGCGGGCTCTTCGCCTCGCTCTACGGCACGCTCGCGCTGCTGGACCCCGAGGATCAGGCGCACATCGCGGGCTTCGTGGTCAACAAGTTCCGCGGAGACCCGACGATCCTCACCCCCGGCCTCGAACAGCTCGAGACCCTCACCGGGCGGCCGACGCTCGGCGTGATCCCCTGGGTCGAGGACATGTGGATGGACGTCGAGGACTCGCTGGCGCTCGAGGGCCGGCCGCAGGACGCTCCGCGGACCGGCGACACCCTCGATGTCGCGGTGGTCCGCCTACGATGGATGAGCAACTTTACCGATCTCGATGCGCTCGCCCTAGAGCCCGGGGTGCGCGTGCGCTTCACGCGGTCGGCCGAGGACATCGCCACCGCTGACCTCGTGGTTCTGCCCGGCACGAAGGCGACGGTCGATGATCTCGCCCGGCTGCGCGACAGCGGCCTCGCCGATGCTCTCGCGACCCGCGCTGCCAGTGGGGCGCCCGTGCTCGGCATCTGCGGCGGGTACCAGATGCTGGGCCGCGCGATCACCGATCACGTGGAGTCGCGAAGCGGCGAGGTCCAAGGGCTCGGCCTCCTTCCCGTCGAGACGCGGTTCGAGACGGAGAAGCTGCTCAGGCGTCGCAACGGCTCCTGCCCGTGGCTCGGCACCGGCGCCGGCGGCTATGAGATCCGGCATGGACGGGTGACGCCGACCGGCGGGGAGTCGTGGCTGCGGGGCGACGAAGGCGAGCCCGAGGGCTGCCGGGCGGGGTCGGTGATCGGCACCTCGTGGCACGGACTGCTCGAGCACGACGCCTTTCGCCAAGCTCTGCTCGCCTGGGTGGCCCGGGTCCGTGGCCGCAACTTCCAGCCGGGGCCCACGTCGTTCGCCGCGGCGCGCGAGGCGCGCCTCGATGCCCTGGGCGACCTGGTCGAGCACCATCTGGACACCGCTCGCATCAGCGGGTTGATCGAGGACGGCGCGCCCGCCGGCCTGCCCTCCATACGAACGGGGGTGGAGACATTCTCCGCTTCGTGACGACCGCCGATACCGAGATCCTCGCCACGGCAGCCGCGGTGCGGCGGCTCCCGGCCGGCTTCCCCGAGGTGCGCTGTGCCAACCCCGGTGGCGCCGTCGATCAGGAGGCGTTCGTCGAGGATCTGCTCGACGGCGCCCGGGTCGTGCTGTGCCGCGTCCTCGGTGGCCGGCGCGGTTGGCAGGAGGGATTCGACCTGTTGCGCGCGCGCTGCGAGGAGCGGGGCATCGCGCTGCTCGCGCTCGGCGGCGAGGTCGAGCCCGACGCCGAGATGACCGGGCTGTCGCTGGCGCCGGCGGGTGCGGTCGCCCAGGCGGGCGAGTACCTGCGCCACGGGGACGTTGGGAACATCGAGCAGCTGCTGCGTTTCCTCGCCGACGCCTTCCTGCTGGAGGGCTTCGGGTTCGACGCCCCGCGGACGATCGCCGACCTCGGCGTGTACCTGCCGGGGCGAGGGGATGTGTCGATGGAGGACGCCGTCGCCGATCACGACCCCGACCGTCCCACCATCGGGATCTGCTTCTACCGCTCCCATTTCCTGACGGGCAACACGGCCTTCGTCGACGCCCTGTGCACCGCGATCGAGGCCGCCGGCGCGAACGCCCTCGCGGTCTGGAGCTACACGCTGCGCCGCGACTCGGCCGGCCGGGTGGAAGTCCTCGCGCTTGTGGGCGGACGGGTGGACGCCCTGATCACCACGATGCTCGCGACGGGCGGCTCCGGCGCGGCGGACGCCGTTGCCGACGCGGATGAGGGAGTGGGCGGGCAGTGGCAGGACTGGGATGCGTCGGCGCTCGCGGAGCTCGACGTGCCGGTCATCCAGGCGGTGTGCGCGACGACCTCGCGGGCGGTGTGGGAGGCCTCCGATTCCGGGCTCACCCCCCTCGACGCGGCCACGCAGGTCGCGATCCCGGAGTTCGACGGACGCGTCCTGGGCGGGGTCATCTCGTTCAAGGAGCGCGACGGCGTCGATCCCGTGATCGGGGTGGCCGTGCCGAGCTACGTGCCCGACGTCGAGCGATGCGGCCGCGTCGCGCGCCTGGCGGTGCGCAACGCCCGCCTGCGCACGCAACCCGCCGGCGAGCGCAGGGTCGCCGTGATGCTCACCAGCTTCCCGACCCGGCACGCGCGCATCGGGATGGCCGTCGGCCTCGACACCCCGGCGAGCGCCCTGCGTCTCCTGGACGCCTTCGCCGCGGACGGCATGCACGTCGAGCGGCCCTTCACCGACGGCGATCAGCTGATGCACGCGCTCATCGCGACGGGCGGGCACGACGTGGAGTTCCTCACCGACGAGCAGCTGCACGCCGCCACCCTCAGGTATCCGATCGCCGCCTATCTCGAGCGCTACGCCCGACTCCCGGCCGCCATGCGAGAGGGGATGGAGGAGCGTTGGGGCCCGCCTCCGGGCGACCGGTACATCGATGGAGACGACCTCATCGTCGCCGGGCTCGACCTCGGCAACATCCTGATCGCGATCCAACCCCCGCGGGGGTACGGGGAGGACGCGGTCGGGATCTACCACGACCCCAAGCTTCCCCCGGCCCACCACTATCTCGCCTGCTACTGGTGGCTCGAGGACACGTGGCGCGCGGACGCGTTGGTGCACCTCGGCAAGCACGGGACCCTGGAGTGGCTGCCGGGGAAGATGCTGGCCCTCTCGTCCGGGTGCGCTCCGGACGTCGCGCTCGGCGACATGCCGCTGATCTATCCGTTCGTGGTCAACGATCCGGGCGAGGGCGTGCAGGCCAAGCGCCGCGTCCACGCCGTCATCGTCGATCACCTGATCCCCCCGATGATGCGGGCGGAGACCTACGACGAGATGGCCGAGCTCGAGGCGCTCCTCGACGAGTATGCGCGCCTCGAGGTGCTCGATCCGGTGAAGCTGCCCTCGCTGGCGGCGCGGATCTGGTCGGCGGTGGAGCGGGCGAACCTCCAGGCCGATCTCGGCGTGGACGAGCGCCCCGATGACGTCGGCTCGCTGGTGGAGCACATCGACGGCTACCTTTGCGAGGTCAAGGACATCCAGGTGAAGGATGGCCTGCACGTGCTCGGAGCCCCGCCCGAGGACGCGCAGTTGCGAGGGCTCGTGGCGGCCGTGATGCGCCTCGGCTCGGGTGACGTCCCCGGGCTGCGCCGTGCCGTGGGGGCCGCCTTCGGCCTGGACGAGCCCGCCCTGGTGGCCGCCCCCGGCGCGCCCGCTCCGGATCATCCCGAGCGCCTGACCGCACGCTTCCGGGGCCCGGCGGCCAGTGCGGGCGACGTGATCGACAGGCTCGACGCCGCGCAGTCGGCGCTCCTCGACGCCCTCGCCGAGCACGACTGGGATCCCGCGCGTGCGATGGACGTCTGCACGAGCGTCCTCGGCCTCCCCGACCCCGGAGTCGAGCGCGCGCTCAGCTTTGCGGGCAGCGAGGTCGTCCCGCGCATCCGCGGGGCCCGCGGGGAGATCGACAACGTCATCGCCGCCCTGCATGGACGTCATGTGCCCTCGGGCCCGTCCGGCAGCCCGACCCGGGGGCGCCTCGACGTGCTCCCGACCGGGCGCAACTTCTACTCCGTCGATCCTCGCGCTCTGCCGTCGGAGCTCTCCTGGGAGGTCGGGCAGCGCCTCGCCGACGCCGTCCTCGAGCGCCACCGCGAGCGGACCGGCGAGCTGCCGCGCATGATCGGTCTCGTGGCGTGGGGCACTGCGGCGATGCGCACCCAGGGCGACGACATCGCGGAGATCCTGGCCCTGCTCGGCGTGCGCCCCACGTGGAGCCGGGAGTCACGGCGCGTCACGGGGCTCGAGGTGATCCCGCTCGCCGAGCTCGGGCGCCCCCGGATCGACGTTACCGTCCGCATCTCGGGCTTCTTCCGCGACGCGTTCCCGCACCTCGTGCGCCTGTTGGACGACGCCGTCACGAGCGTGGCCGCCCTCGACGAACCCGACGACCAGAACTTCGTCGCCGCGCACGCGCGGGCCGACGCCGAGCGCCTCGCGGCGGAGCTCGGCGCAGGGCCCGCGTGGCGCCAGGCGACGACCCGTGTCTTCGGCTCGGCCCCCGGCACCTACGGCGCGGGCCTCCTGCAGCTCATCGATGCGCGCGATTGGCGTGACCGCGGCGACATCGCCGATGTTTACGAAGCGTGGGGCGGCCATGCCTACGGCCGGGGCCTCGACGGCACCGGGGGCAGGGAGGCGATGCGCGACTGCTTCCGCCGCATCGAGGTCGCCGTCAAGAACGTGGACTCCGCCGAGCACGACATCCTCGACTCGGACGACTACTTCCAGTACCACGGCGGCATGGTCGCGACGGTGGCGGCCCTCTCGGGACGCGAGCCGGCCGCGTACCTCGGCGACAGCTCCGACCCGTCGCGGGTCGCCGCCCGCACGCTCGGCGAGGAGACGCGCCGGGTGTTCCGGGCCCGCGTTGCCAACCCGCGATGGATCGCGTCGATGATCCGCCATGGCTACAAGGGCGCGGCCGAGCTGGCCGCCACCGTCGACTACCTCTTCGGGTACGACGCGACGGCCGGGGCCGTCGAGGACTGGATGTACCAGCAGGTGGCCGAGCGATACCTGCTCGATCCCGACGTCGCCGCCTTCATGTCGTCGTCCAACCCCTGGGCGGCACGGGCGATCGCCGAGCGGCTCCTCGAGGCCGCCGATCGCGGGCTCTGGGCCGCCCCGCAGGATCGCACGCTGGAGGGGATACGCGACCGCTTCCTGCAGTTCGAGGGTGAGCTGGAGGAGGCGAGGCGGGGACATGAGTGACGCCACGTCCGATCGTGTCTACCCGCTGAGCGCGATCGTCGGCCAGCACCACCTGGTCGAGGCTTTGCTGATCAATGCCGTCGACCCGCGCGTGGGGGGCGTGCTCGTGCGCGGAGAGCGCGGGACGGCGAAATCGACGGCCGTCCGGGCCCTCGGCCCGCTGCTGCCCTCGGTGACGGCGGGGATCGACCAGCCGTTCGCCTTCGCCCCGGGGGATCGCGCCCCGGACGGACGCGTCGCCGCCGGATCGCCCACCGAGGAGCGGCGCCCATCCCTGGTCGAGCTCCCCCTCGGGGCGACCCTCGACCGTCTCGTCGGCTCGCTCGACCTCGCGCGCGCCCTGGCCGGCGAGCGGGGCTTCGAGCCCGGCCTGCTCGCTCGCGCCCACCAGGGGATCCTCTACGTCGACGAGATCAACCTGCTCCCGGACCATCTGGTCGACTCCCTGCTCGACGCGGCGGCGTCGGGGGTGGCCCGAGTCGAGCGGGATGCGGTCTCCGTGACCCACGACGCGCGTTTCCTGCTGGTCGGAACCATGAACGTCGAGGAGGGCGAGCTCCGCCCCCAGCTCCTCGATCGCTTCGGGCTCGGCGTCGAGGTCCACGGGCCCGAGGTCGTCGAGGAGCGGTCCGAGATCGTCCGCAGGCGGCTGGCCTTCGATCGCGATCCGGATGGGTTCGGCGAGACATGGTCGGACGCCGAGCGGAACCATGCGGCCGCGATCGCGACGGCTCGCGAACGTCTGCCGTCCGTCGTCCTTCCCGAGCGAGAGCTGAGCCGTATCACCACCGCGTGCGCGCGCCTCGGGATCGATGGCGCGCGCGGCGACATCGTCTGCGCACGCGCTGCATCCGCACTCGCGGCACTCGAGGGCGCGGACGCCGTCACGGAGGATCACGTGCGACGGGCGGCCTTCCTCGCCCTGGCCCATCGTCGGCGGCGGGACCCGCTCGACCCGAACCCGCCGTCGGTGGACGATCTCGACCGGGCGCTCGATGGCGACGATCGCGGTCCGAGCGACGAGCCGCCGGGCGGACCAGGGTCCGACGGCGGCGGGGGCGGGGGGACGGAACCACGGCCCGCGGAGAACGGCCGCGGGGAGGGTCTCGCTCGCGAGCGGCGCGACCCGCCCGTGTCCGCGCGGATGCCGCCGGGCGTCCTGGTGCTGCCCGGCGCCGGGCGGGGACCCGCCGGCCGGCGAGCCCGGTCGCGGGGGATCGGGGCGGGGGCGATCGACAGTCTCCCCGCTGCCGCGCGCGATGACGACCTCGCGATCGTCGCCAGCCTCCGCGAGCGCATCCTGCATGGGGAGTGCGCACCCGTTCGCAGGAACGTCCGGGCGGGCCGCGAGGGGGTCCTGATCTGCCTGGTCGTCGACGCGAGCGGCTCGATGGGCGCACGCCGGCGACTGGCGCGGGTCAAGGGAGCGCTCCTCGGTCTCCTCGGCGAGGCGTACGCGCACCGTGATCGCGTCGCCATGGTCGCCTTCCGCGACGACGACGCGCGGGTGCTCGTGCACCCGACGACACCCCTCGAGCGCGCCGCTGCGGCCGTTCGCGCGCTGCCCACCGGTGGACGCACCCCCCTCGCCGAGGGGCTCCGCACCGCGGAACGCCTCATCCGGCTCCACGGAGAGCGGGAGCCGGACGCGCGCACGATCGCAGTGGTCCTCACCGACGGTCGGGTGCCCGATCCCGACGGAGAGATCCTCCGCGCGGCCGCCCGGGTGGGCTCCGCGGCGTCGGCCGTGTACGTCGTCGACCTCGAGGAGGGCGCGGTCCGGGTCGGACTCGCCCCGCTCATCGCGCGGGCGGCCGGCGGAAAGGTGCTCGCGCTCGACGTAACGTCCACGGTCCCGATGAGGAGAAGTGCGTGATCGAAGAACCGGCCGACCGAGAGCCGCTTGCGCGCCACACGGGCGCGGGGGTGGACGTTCCGCACACGCCCGCCGACAAGGGCAGCGCCGAGCCCAAGCGGCGTAAGCCGCGCGATACGCCTCTCCTGGTGGTCGTCACCGGTCACGGCAAGGGCAAGAGCACCTCGGCGTTCGGGATGCTGCTGCGCTCGTGGGCGCGCGGGTATCGCTGCGGGGTCTTCCAGTTCGTGAAGTCCGGCAAGTGGAAAGTGGGCGAGGCGAAGGCGGCCACCGCCCTCGGGGGCATCGACTGGGAGAAGATGGGCGACGGCTGGTCCTGGCTCTCGCGCGACCTGGAGGAGTCGGCGGACCTCGCCCGGGAGGGATGGCTCGAGGTGAAGAGGGCCATCGCGGAGGAGCGGTACGAGTTCCTGATGCTCGACGAGATGACCTATCCCCTGAAGTGGGGCTGGATCGATCTGGAGGACGTGCTCACGACGTTGCGTGATCGTCCTGGATTCCAGCATGTGGTGATCACCGGCCGCGATGCCCCGGCCGAGCTGATCGAGGCCGCCGACCTCGCCTCGGAGGTCACGAAACTCAAGCACCCGTTCGACGCCGGGATCCGCGCCCAGCAGGGGATCGAGTGGTAGAGCTGCTCGTCATCCTCGACGGCGCGAGCGAGCCCCTGCGCGAGGAGCCGACGAGCCTGGAGCGGGCCCGGACCCCGGTTCTCGACGGATTGGCCGCATACGGCGCCCTGACGCTCGTGCAGACGACCCCCGCCGGTCTCCCCGCCGGGTCTGAGACGGCGATTCCGGTACTGCTGGGGTGGACGCCTCCGGCCGCGGTGGACCGCGGACGGGTCGAGGCGGCCGCCCGGGGGCTGACGACGCCCGAAGCCCATCACGCCTGGCGCATCGACGTGCTCGATGGCACGGGACGCCGCGCGGATGACGCGGTGACGCGAGCCCGGGCCGTCTGGCTGGGCGCCCGGCTGCCGGAGCACGAGGTGCGGTCCATCGGGCGTCACCGTCTCCTCGTCACCGGCCCCCGGCCGCGGCCGTCCGTTGCCGCCGCCGATCTCCGGTGGTGGCCCGAGGGAGTGGTGCCGCCCGGGATCCTCGACTCCTCCACCGTCATCGTCGCCGCCCGCGGCGCCGCCTCCGGGCTGGGCCGTCTGATGGGGGCGCGGGTGATCGTTCCTCCGGGGGCGACCGGCGGGACGGACACCGACCTCGCGGCGAAGGTGGCGGGTGCCGCCTCGGCGGTCCGCGATGGAGCGACTCGTGTCGTCGTGCACGTCGGCGGACCCGATGAGGCGTCGCACGAGCGGGATCGGGCCGGCAAGGTCCGCGCCCTCGAGCGAATCGATTCAGAACTGATCGCGCCCCTGTCCGCGATCGCGCGGCGCAGCGGCGCGACCCTCCGGATCGGCCCGGATCACAACTGCGACCCCCTCACCGGCCGGCACGACGATGCGCCCGTCCCGAGCCTCAGCTGGTCGGCATCGTCGGTCGGGGTCGGCCCCCGGTCTCGCAGGCGGCTGACGGAACGCTCCGTGCGGCACCTGTCGTCGACGGGGAGCTCCGTGGAGCTGGCGGCGACCCCCTGAGCGCGCGCGTCGTCATCGCCGGCGTCAGCTCGCGCTGCGGAAAGACGACCGTGGCGTGCGGGCTGATCGCCGCCCTACGCGCGCGGGGACGCAGGGTGCAGGGCTTCAAGGTCGGCCCCGACTACATCGACGCGAGCCACCACGCACTCGCCTCGGGGCGCCCAGGGCGGAACCTCGATGCCTTCATGAGCGGCCCGGAACTGATCGCTCCGCTGGCGCTCCACGGCTCGGCCGGAGCGGAGATCTCGGTCATCGAGGGCGTCATGGGCCTGTTCGACGGAGCGACGGGACGCGGCGAGCTTGCCTCGACCGCCCACGTCGCGAAGCTGCTCGACGCGCCGGCCATCCTCGTGGTGGACGGCTCGGCCATGTCGCGCTCCATCGCCGCGATCGTCCACGGGTTCACGAGCTATGACCCGGAGGTCTGGCTGGCGGGCGTGATCCTCAACCGGGTGGGCTCGGACACGCACGAGACCATCCTGCGCGACGCGCTCGCACCGCTCGGCATCCCGGTCCTCGGTGCCCTGCGACGAGACAGCGCCGTCGGCATGCTCGAGCGTCACCTCGGCCTCGTCCCGGCCCAAGAGCGCGAACCGGCGACGCGGGCCGCCCTGACGCGCCTGTCCGAGACGGTCGCCGCGCGCGTCGACATCGACGGCGTGGTCGCCGTCGCCGAGTCGGCGCCTCGCCTGGGCGGCCGTGCGTGGTCGCCCGATGCCGACGGTCCCGTCACCCCGGCCCGGATCGCGATCGCCGGAGGTCCGGCCTTCTCCTTCCACTACCGGGAGAACCTCGAGCTGCTCGAGGCCGCCGGTGCCGAGCTGCTGCCCTTCGACCCGCTTGGCGACGGAGGCCTGCCCGCCGGGGCGGAGGCACTGATCCTCGCGGGAGGCTTTCCGGAGGTGTTCGGCGAGGGCCTTGCCGAGAACGCGCCGCTCAGGGCCCGGATCCGGGAGTTCGTCGAGTCCGGCCGGCCGGTGGTGGCCGAGTGCGGAGGCCTTCTCTACCTCTGCGAGAGCCTCGATGGGCACGAGATGTGCGGAGTGCTTCCGGCGCGGGGACGCATGACGTCGCGGCTGACGCTCGGCTATCGCGAGGCGACGGCGACCGCCGACACCCTCATCGCCCGTGTCGGCGAGCGGTTCAGGGGGCACGAGTTCCACTACTCGCAGGTGGACACCTCCGGGAGGGACGACGAGGCGATCTGGGAGCTGAGCGGGCGCGGCGAGACGCGCCGCGAGGGCGTCGGTCGCACCAACCTGCACGCGAGCTATGTCCACCTGCACTGGGCCGCCACCCCCCGGGCCGCCCCGCGCATCGTCCGGGCGGCCTCCGCGGCGGCCATTCGGACGTGAGCCTGACCGTCGTCATCGGCGGCACCCGCTCCGGCAAGAGCGCTCGCGCCGAAGAGATCGCCCGGCTCAGCGGGCGCCATGTCAGGTACATCGCCACCGCCGACGGACGCGACCCCTCGATGTCGGCCCGGATACGCGCGCACGTGGAGGCGCGGCCCTCGGGATGGACGACGGTCGAGGCGGAGGAGTCCCTCAGCGGTCCCCTTTCCCGGCTGGACGGCGCATGCGCGCTCATCGATGGCCTGGGGACCTGGATCGCCGGGTCGCTCCATCGGGCGGCTCTGTTCGACGGCGATCCGACGGACGCCGCGGCCGCCTCCGCGCGTGAGAACGTCCTCGCGGAGATGGACGCCCTGATCGTCGAAGCGTCGGGCCCGGAGCACGTCATCGTGGTCGTCGAGCAGGCGGGCGGGGGCGTGCACCCCGCCGACCGGGCCTCCCGCCTGTGGGTGGACATCCTCGGCGAGGCGACGCAACGCCTCGCGGGCGCGGCGGAGCGCGTCGAGCTCGTGGTCGCCGGCCTGCCGCTGCCGCTGGTCGCGCCACCGGAGGATCTCGACGCCGATCTCGGCGCGCTGCGGCGCCACGGCGATCGTGATGCTCGCGCCGCCGACGCCGACCACGCCGTCAACGTGATCGCGGGTGGACCTCCGTCGTGGTTGCGAGACGCCCTGCGGGCAACGATCGACGACGGGATCAGCCGATACCCCGACGACGGTCCGGCATGCCAGGCCATCGCGATCCTGCACGGCCGGGACGCGGCGGAGGTCGTTCCGACGAACGGCGCGGCCGAGGCCCTCTGGCTACTTCCGTTGGCGCTGCGGCCTCGGCACGCCGTGTGCCTGCACCCGGGGTTCACGGAAGCTGAGTACGCGCTGCGGGCACACCGCATCCGCGTCACACGCGTGCTTCGTGATCCCGCTCGCGACTTCGCGCTGGACCCCACCGCGGTCCCGGAGGACGCCGACCTGGTGATCGTCGGGAACCCGGCCTCACCGAGCGGGACACTTGCTCCCCGGGCCGTGCTGCATGCCCTCCGCCGGGCGGGGCGGACCGTGGTGGTGGACGAGGCGTTCATGGACCTCGTGCCGGGAGAGCCGGTATCTCTCATCCGTGAGCGCCTCGATGACGTGATCGTCGTCCGGAGCATGACGAAGTCGCTCTCGGTGCCCGGTCTGCGGGCCGGATACGCGGTCGCCGCGGAGGCGATCGCCGATCGGCTGCGCGCCGCCCGCCCGCCCTGGTCCGCGAATGCCTTGGCGCTGGCGGCGCTCGTGGCCACCGCGAGTCGGGTGGATCCCTTCCGGGAGATCGCCGAGCGTGCCCAGGGGGAGCGTGAGGATCTGGAGGAGCGCCTCTCCACGCTGCGGGGCGTCCGCACCTGGCCGAGCGCCGCGAACTTCTGTCTCATCGAGGTCGACGATGGCCCCGGCGTCGTCTCACGGCTCGCGGCACGCTCGATCGCGGTGCGACCCGCGGCGTCGTTTCCCGGGCTGGGCGCTGGTCACATACGTCTCACGGCACGGAGCCGTGAGGAGAACGGGCGGCTCGTCGCCGCCCTCCAGGAGGCGATCGACTGGCGCGCCGATGGATGAACCGGGGCATGTGAGCCCGGCGCGGCTGACCGTCGTCGGCATCGGCATGGATGGATGGGCGGGCCTCGGAGAGGGCGCCCAGGATGCGATCGCCGCTGCGGAGCTGGTGGTGGGATCGGCGCGACAGCTCGCGCTGGTGCCGGCCCCTCAAGGCTCCACGCGCAAGTGGCCGTCGCCGATCGATGCGCTCGTGGACGAGCTCGTGGCCGGAACCACCGGTCCCGCGTGCATCCTCGCAAGCGGTGATCCGATGCTCTTCGGGATCGGGGCGACGCTGGCCGCGCGTGTGGACCCCGGCCGGCTCGTCGTCCATCCGCACCCCTCGGCGCTCGCGTACGCCTCTGCCCGCCTCGCCTGGCCGCAGGCCGACATCGAGGTGATCACCGTCGTCGGACGCCCCATGACCGGCGTGGCCCGGGCGCTCCAGCCCGGCCGGCGGATCATCGTCTACGTGTCGGGCCGATCCGCCGCCGCGGACATCGCCGGGATGCTTCGGGATCGCGGCCTGGGCGCCAGCAGGATCGTCGTGCTCGAGGAGCTCGGCGGACCGGGGGAGCGCGTCACGGAGGGTCTCGCGGCCGATTGGGGGGAGCGCCGTGTGGAGGGCCTGCACGTGGTGGCGGTGGAGTGCCTCGCGGATCGAGGTGTCGTCGCTCACCCCCGCGTCCCCGGGTTGGACGACCACGCCTACGAGAGCGACGGACAGCTCACCAAGCGGGAGGTGCGGGCCGTCACGATCGCCGCGCTCGGGCCACTGCCCGACGAGCTGCTGTGGGACGTGGGTGCGGGGAGCGGCTCCATCGCGATCGAATGGCTGCGGGCGGAGGCGTCCGCGCGCGCGATCGCCATCGAGCGGGATCCCGAGCGCGCGGCGCGGGCCGGCCGAAATGCTCTGGCCCTCGGAGTTCCCGCCCTCGAGATCCTGGTCGGGGCCGCGCCGGAGGCGCTAGCGGGGCTCGACGAACCGGATGTGGTGTTCGTCGGCGGCGGAGTCACGACGCCCGGTGTGCTCGACATCTGCTGGGCGGCCCTGCGGCCCGGCGGCCGGATGGTGGTGAACGCTGTGACCATCGAGGGTGAGAGGGTGTTGCACGCGGCCCACGCCGCCAAGGGTGGGCGCCTCGTTCGCATCGCGCTCAGCCATGCGGAGCCGATCGGCGGCTTCACCACATGGCGCCCCCAGCTCCCTGTCGTGCAATGGTCGGCCCGCAAGGAGGACGCATGACGGTGCACTTCATCGGCGCCGGCCCCGGAGCCGCCGACCTTCTGACGCTGCGCGCCCAGCGACTGATCGCCGGGAGCCCTGTCTGCGTGTACGCGGGGGCCCTCGTGACCGATGAGATCCTGACTCACGCACCCCCGGACGCCCGCCTGGTCGACACGCAGCATCTGAGCCTCGACGAGATCATCGCCGAGCTCGAGGCCGCCCACGTGCGCGGTGATGACGTCGCGCGGCTGCAGTCGGGCGACCTCTCGCTGTACAGCGCGATCGGCGAGCAGACGCGCCGCCTCGACGCGCACGGCATCCCCTGGGACCTGACCCCCGGGGTCCCCGCCTTCGCGGCCGCCGCCGCGGCGCTCGGTCAGGAGCTCACGCTGCCCGGCGTTGCCCAGTCGGTGGTCCTCACCCGCTACAGCCGGCGTTCGACGCCGATGCCCGGGGGGGAGGAGCTGGACGAGCTTGCCCGTCACGGCACGACGCTCGTCATCCATCTGGGCGCGCAGGCGATCGACGAGATCGTGGACGTGCTGACGCCGGTCTACGGCCCCCGCTGCCCGGCCGCCGTCGTCGCGCGCGCGAGCTGGTCCGACGAGATCATCGTGCGCGGGACCCTCGCGACGATCGCGGCCCAGATGCACGAGGCCGGCATCCGGCGGACGGCGTTGATCGTGGTCGGCAGGGCCCTCGGCGACGCGGAGTTCGACGAGAGCCATCTCTACTCCGCCGGCCGGACCCGCCCGCCGGCCATCGGAGACGACGGCAGGTGAGGCGGCTGCTGATCATCGGGGTCGGCTCCGGGGACCCCGAGCACATGACCGTCCAGGCCATTCGAGCGCTCAACACGGCCGACGTCATTTTCGTCGTCGACAAGGGCGACGAGAAGAAGGACCTACTCGACCTGCGCACGGAGATCTGCCGGCGCTACCTGGAGGGTGATGCCCCCCGCATCGTCACGGTGCCGGATCCCGAGAGAGACAGGTCCGCGGTCGCGTACCGCTCCGCGGTCGCCGACTGGCGCAGCCGACGCGCCGACGCCTACGAGCGCCTCGTCCGGGACGAGCTCGGCGACGACGCCTCGGGGGCGTTCCTCGTGTGGGGCGACCCCTCGTTCTACGACAGCACGTTGGCCGTGCTCGAGGAGGTCGCATCCCGTGGCACGGTCACCTTCGAGATCGAGGTCATCCCGGGCATCAGCAGCATCCAGGCTCTCGCCGCCCGGCATGCGGTGAGCCTCACCAGCGTGGGACGCCCCGTGCTGATCACCACCGGCCGCCGTCTGGCGGAGGGCTTTCCCGAGGGCGTGGACGACGTCGTGGTGATGCTCGACGGCGACTGCGCCTTCACGAAGATCGACGGCAGCGGGATCGAGATCCACTGGGGCGCGTACGTCGGGTCGGAGGATGAGTTGCTCATCGCAGGCGACCTCTCGGTGGTCGCGGAGGAGATCGTCCGGGCCCGCGCCGAGGCGCGTGCGCGCAAGGGCTGGATCATGGACAGCTACCTGCTGCGCCGCCGCCCGCGGTGACGTCGCGGGTGCTGGTGCTGGGCGGCACCGCCGAGGCCCGCGAGCTGGCCGCCGCCCTCGATGCCGAGGGGATCCCGGTCGTCTCGTCTCTGGCGGGCCGGGTCAGCCGGCCCCGCCTGCCGGTGGGGGAGGTGCGCATCGGAGGCTTCGGAGGGCCGGCGCGATTGGCGGAGTGGCTCATGGCCCACGCGGTCTCGGCGGTCGTCGACGCCACCCACCCGTTCGCCGAGCGTATCTCCAGCTCGGCCAAGGAGGCGTGTGCCGCCGTCGCCATTCCCCTCGTCCGCCTGGAGCGCCCGGGGTGGACGGCGGAGCCGGGCGACGACTGGCGGTGGACCGACGACCTCCCATCGGCCGCGAGGATTGTTCCCCGGCTCGGCCGTCGCGTCCTCCTGACCACAGGCCGTCAGGGGCTCGTGGCCTTTCGCGACGTGGATACCGCATGGTTCCTGATCCGTTGCGTGGATCCCCCGGAGGGAGCGCTTCCCCCACACCACCAGGTATTGCTCGACAGGGGCCCCTACACCCTCGATGGCGAGCTCGCGCTCATCGACGCCCACGCGATCGACGTGATCGTCACCAAGGACAGCGGCGGTGCCCTCACGGAGGCGAAGCTCAGAGCCGCGCGACTCCGCGCGCTCCCCGTGGTCGTCGTCCGCCGGCCGCCGAGACCCGACGTCCCGCGCGTCGCGGACGTGGCCGGCGCGGTCGGCTGGGTGCGGGACCGCCGTCAGGCGGGGTAGCGCCGCGAGGTGTAGACGCGTGGCGGATCACCCTCGATCACCCGGGTCATGGACGACCCGACGATGATCAGCGTCCGCATGTCGACCGACGGTGCATCGAAGCCGGCCAGCGTCGTGACCATGATCGCCTCCTCGGGGCCGCCCACATCCCGGGCGACGACGACCGGCGTTCCGGGGTCACGGTGGCGCAGCAGGACCTCGCGAGCCGACTCGAGCTGATCACGCCGTGTTCGCGAGGCGGGGTTGTAGATCGCCACCACGAGGTCGGCGCCACCCGCGGCGTCGAGCCGGCGTTCGATGACGCTCCACGGCTTCAGCTGATCGGACAGGGAGATGACGCAGAAGTCATGCCCCAGTGGAGCACCGACCCGGGCGGCCGCCGCCTGCATCGCCGAGACGCCGGGAACCACACGGACGCCGACGCCGGAGTATCTGGGCGCGTCCTGGTCGATGGCCTCGAAGACCGCGGATGCCATGGCGTAGATCCCGGGATCTCCCGACGAGACCACCGCGACCCGCTGACCGGATGCCGCCAGATCGAGGGCCGCGCGGGCGCGCTCCGCCTCGGCGCGGTTATCGCTGCCGTGACGTGTCTGGTCGGCCCGCACCGGCACGCGCGCGAGGTAGGTCGTGTAGCCGACCACGGCGTCCGCGAGTGCGAGGGCGGATGTGGCCTCAGGGGTCAGCCAGCCCGGACCCGCCGGTCCCAGGCCCACCACAATGAGCTCACCGGCGTGAGGATCCGCGTCGGTATCCGCGGGAACGCTGGGAACGAGCAGGAGCGACATGTACGGGACCGGGATCTCCACCTCGGCAAGGGGGGAGATGAGCTCCTGCTCGGACCCCGCCCGCGCGACGTGGATCGCGCGCTCGGCGACACCCGCGCGCTGTGCAGCCTCCCTCACGCCTGGGAACGTGCGGCCCAGCTTCATGACGACCGCGGCGTCGGCGTTGCGCAGATGTTCGGCGATCTTGTCGGGTGGGAGGGTCCCCGGCAGGATCGTGAGCACCTCGTCGCGTCTCACGAGGGGCGCGCCGGCCGCCGCCGCCGCGGCGCTGAACGAGGCGACGCCCGGGATCACCTCCGTGCGGTACCGGTGGGCGAGGCGGTCGTGCAGGTACATGAAGCTGCCGTAGAGAAAGGGATCGCCCTCGCAGAGAACCGCGACGATCCGCCCCCGGTCGAGGTGTGCCGCGATCTGGGCCGCGCTCGCGTCGTAGAACTCCTCGAGAGCGGCCTCGTAGCCGCCCGGATGGTCGGTCTCCTCGGTCGTGACCGGATACGTCATCGCCAGCTCGATCTGATCCGGGCCGATGACCGAGGCCGCGATCGTCCGGGCGACTCCGGGCCCACGACGCGCGATGGGATATGCGACCACGTCCGCGGCCTCGATCACCCGGCGGGCCTTGATCGTCATCAATTCAGGGTCGCCGGGGCCCAGGCCGACGCCGAAGAGGACCGCTCTCGCCCGAGATGTCACTCCCGCTCGCTCGCGAGGGCATTGACGGCCGCGGCAGCGATGGCGCTCCCACCGCGCCGACCGAGCACGACAAGGTGCTCCAGCGCGGATGGATGTGCCGCCAACGCCGCCTTCGACTCGGCGGCACCGACGAATCCGACTGGGACGCCGATGACCGCGGCGGGACGTTCGCCGCCGTCCTCCACCAGCTCCAGCATCCGGAACAGGGCGGTCGGCGCGTTGCCGATCACGACGAGGGATCCCTGGATCCGTCCCCGCCAGAGCTCCATCGCGGCGGCACTTCGCGTGGTCTCGAGCTCGCGTGCGAGCTCGGGCACCCCGGCGTCCTGAAGGGTGCAGACGACCTCGTTGGCGGCCGGGAGGCGCGCGCGCGTGACGCCCGCGGCCACCATCGCGGTGTCGCAGAGAATCGGGGCTCCGTCGGCGAGCGCGCGGGTCGCGGCCACCCCGAAGCCGGCCGACGCGAGGATGTCATCGGTCAGATCGACCATCCCGCAGGCGTGGATCATGCGCACGGCCGTGCGCGAGAGGATCGGATCGAGGCCCGAGAGGTCGGCTTCGGCCCTGATCGTCGCGAACGAGCGGCGATAGATCTCGGCGCCATCGCGCAGATAGTCAGTCACCGGCGCCGTCGAGGCGCGCCAGGGCACCCTCGACCGAGGTCCTCTCGGCGATGCCGTCGCGTTCCAGCACCACGCCGGCTCCGCCGGTTCCCACGACGCGTACATGTGCATCGCGGGGCTGTCCGCAGCGCCGCTCACAGGCCGACCAGTGCTCCATCGGTGCGCCGCTTTGCCGACGGCTCGCGCGCCGGCCCGCAGCGGCCCGGACGTCGATCAGGGCCTTGGTGCAGGCGCCGAGCCCGGCGCAGGCCGACAGACCTTCGAACCCGCTCGGCGCAACCATGAGCCCCGCGTCCGCGAGAACGCCGGCCAAATCCTGGTGAGCGGCGGGTGCGACATCGACGATCGTGAGAGTCCGCCAGGGCGAGAGCCGTACGTCGCTTCCCGCACCGGCCTGTGCCAGAGCAGCAAGGGGGCGTGCATCAACACGACCGAGGGGAGGCAGGACGGTGAGTGCGACACGTCCATCACGCTGGGTCCGGAAGCCCGCGGTCGGAATCGATTCGCGCTGAGCCGCGGGGCCCGGCGAATCGCGGATCCCCACACCGAGCCGCTCGGCGACGGCGCCGCCACCGCCCCGCAGCGCACGGATCCGCCAGGCGGATCCCTCCGTCTCAGCGCGAATCGCTAGAAAGGCCCGCGCCGCTTCTAGAGCTGCCCCGACCGCCTCCGTCCGCGACAGCTGCGCGGTGGTGGGCACTCCACCCAACCAGAGGCCCAACACCGGCTCGCCGCGCGAGGCAGACGATCCGGCTACGAGCGCGACATCCAGGTCCTGCCCGACAACGAGGCCGCTCCCGTCGTCGACGCCGAACTGGAAGCGGCGAGGAAGCCGCGCGAGGTCCGGGTCGGCACAGAGGCACCGGTCGAGCTCCTTCACCACGTCGTCGGTGAGGAGGGTGGCGTGTCGATCGCGCCCGCCGAAAGGACTCGCCAACACGTTGCGCACACGCTCGTGACTCAGCGACGGGAGAAGCCCGACCTCGGCGAGTACCCGTGCCGCCTCCGGTCCTGAGTTCTGCTCGAGCCCGCGCACCTGGATGTTGGCCCGACGCGTCACCTCGACAAGGCCGTTGCCGCGTTGCGCCAATCGCCCGATCGCCCCAAGCTGGGGCGGGGAGATCCGGCCTCCCGGCAGGCGAATCCGCGCCAGCCATCCGTCCTCGGCCTCATGCAGCGCGAGGATCCCGGGGCAGCGATCCTCAGCCGTTGGGACCTCATGGCCAGGCCGAGTGATGGACGGCCCGTTCGCACGCTCCAGTGTGGGCTTCATGCCTCCCCAGCGCCGGCTCGGGGTGCGGACGAAGACCGCGTGATCCGGATACGCCGGCGCCGGTTCGCCAGCAGCGTGATGGTACCTGCGACGGCCCCGGCGCCCACGAAGAGGGCCAAGGGCCAGATCGGCGCCGGCGCGGCGCGACCGGCCCAGTAGAGGGTCCCGCGCACGAAGCCCGGCTGCTCGCCCACGCGGATGGGGATCGACCAATCGAAGATCCGCGTGCGGCGATGGACGTCGGTCACCGCCGCGGGCCGGGTCGAGCCCATCCAATGGCTGCGGTGGTCGTGCCAGATGAACCGCCCGTCGCGGGCGACGACGCGCCATCTGGGCGGGGTCGCCGGATCCGAGGACGCGTCCTCGAGCACGGGCGAGGAGTCGCCGGCTACCGCGTTGAGATACGTCGCCCGTGATCGCGCGTTGCGCTCGACGATACCGCCGGGGCGGATCCGGGCGTACGGCTCGCCGTCGTAGCCCACGATCGTGAGCGTCCGCGAGGACAGGTTTACGGCCGTGATCCCAGAGCCGTTGGCTCCCATGCGCAGGGAGATGCCGGGGGACGCCGGCGCGACGCCCTCGAGGACCGAGTCGTAGTCGTCTCCCCCGTGTGCCGACGCGGTGCCGGCCGTGATCGTGCCGCCCACCGCAGCGAGCGCGATCACGCCGACGACGATCTGGGCGCGCGCGGGCGCCACACCGCGGTTGCTCAGGTCCGAACTTCCTCGGCCGAGGCAGCGGGACGTGCCGAGCGCGCTGCCAGCAGACGCTCTGCCAGGAGTCCGAAGCCCACCCCGATGACCACCCAGAGAATCGTCTGGATCCCGACCGTGGCCGTCCGAAAGCGCCACAGGACGTCCGCTGAGAATCCCTCCGGCGTCTCGTGAACGGACGGGAGTCCGACGCCGGCGGCGATCACGATGACGAGGTAGATACCGATCGCCGTCAGGCCGGCGTTCCAGCCACCCCAGCGGGCGACGAGCCTCCGGCCGACGCGGTACGCCGCGATGGCGGCGAGCACACTGATCGCGATCATCGCGAGGTAGAGCTCGGTACGACGTCCGATCGTGTCGGGGTTGCCGATGGAGGGGGGATTGGACGGGTACTTGATGAAGGGCACCAGGAAAACGACGAAGAACCCCGCGACGGCGAGGATCGCCGAGGTGACCCGCGGCCGGAAGCGGCCGATCCGGCCGTGCGCGGCGGCGAACGACAGAGCGAAGATCCCCCCGAAGGCGAGCCCGTACATGCAGACGCCCGTCAGCAGCCCGATCGAGCTCTGGGTGGCTCGACTCACGAGCTCGGGTTCCGCCGGCCCGCTCGTCGGCGCCTCGTGCGCGGCTTCGAAGGCGATTGCGTGGTCCACCTGGGGCTCGCCGAACTGGTGCGCGAACGCGAAGGCGAGGACCCCCGCGAGCAGACCGACGATCAGTCCGCGACTCAGCAGGCGGCCCATCGTTCCGGAGCTCCCCATCAGTGGCACGGGAAGCCGAGCAGGTGCCGGCCGTCGTGGACGAATTCGTGCACCCTCGCACCGGAGATGATCGAGGTGGCGCCTTCCTCGGCGCCGATGAAATAGAGGACGACCAAGAGCACCACGCCGGCGAAGATGGCCCAGGGGGCAAGGTCTCGAAGACCGATCACCGGGCCCTTCAGAGCATCGGGGACCGGTTGGTGCGTGGCTTCCGCCATTGCGAACCTCCTCGGGATTGCGCGTCCCATTCGGGGTTGAGCGACGGCCCGAGTCTCCTGGCTCTCGGATCATCGCCGCGCCCCTTGCCTTCCCGCCCTCGCGGGCAGTGGCAGCGGCGGAGACACGGCTCCCCGATCACAGTGGCGCGACCGCACCGGACTCTCACCGGCTTCCTCGCACCGTCGCTTTCGGCGTGAAACCTAACAGGCGTGTGTC
>LNFM01004052.1_pt1 | contig 28212 bp, 12 predicted proteins | sample 596031 | NCBI WGS metagenome assembly LNFM01 (sample SAMN04254537, study PRJNA301005) | activated carbon metagenome | isolation source: dual media filters at the Ann Arbor, Michigan drinking water treatment plant | place: USA: Ann Arbor
GCAGCATGGAGCAGGCGTAGAACTTCGGCTTGCCCGCGTCTTCCGTCACGCGGTAGGCGTCGGTGGCGTTCCAGTGGGCGTGCGCGGCGCGCTCAACTTCCTTGTGGGCGTATTTGTCTTGCATGAACCAGGGTCCGGACCAGCCGGCGACGGTGAGGTGAGAGGCTGCGCGCGGTGGCGCGGGGAGATGCCGGATTTTAGGCCTTGGGCCGCATCGCGCCCGAGGGCGCGGCGATTCAGCGCGGGGCTGCGGCGTCGGCCACGAAACCGATGCGCGAGAGCCCGGCCGATTGCGCCATGCCGATCAGCGACACCACGCGGCCATAGGGAACGCTGGCGTCGGCGCGCAGTTGCAGTTCGGTGGCCGGGTCGCGCAGTGCAGCTTCGCTCAGGCGCTGGCGCAAGGTGCCATCATCCACGGACTCGCCGTTCCACTGCATGCGCCCCTGGCTGTCGACCGACAGCGACACGAAAGACCCAGGCTGCGCCGGCGTGGCCGCCTTGGGCAGCTCGGCTTGGGGCAGCTTCAACGCCAGCCGGTCGGCCATGAAAGGCGCGGCGATGATGAAGATCACCAGCAGCACCAGCATCACGTCCACCAGCGGCGTGACGTTGATCTCGCTCATGGGCTTGTGGCCGGTGGGCCGCTCCATTGTGCACCATGAGTTCGCGCAGGTCGCGCGCAAACCCTTCGAGGTCGGCTTCGATGCGAGCAATCTGGCGTCCCAGCACGTTGTAGGCAAGCACCGCAGGAATCGCCACCACCAGGCCGGCTGCCGTCATCACCAGCGCCTCGCCAACCGGGCCCGAGACCTGTTCGATGCGAAAACCCCCATCGAGCCCGATGCCGGTGAGCGCGTTGTAGATGCCCCAGACCGTGCCCAGCAGGCCCACGAAGGGCGCTGTGGAGCCCACGGTGGCAAGCAGCACCTGGCCATATTGCAGGCGGTTCAACACTCGGTGCAGGGCATCGCGCAGCACGCGGGTGAGTTGTTGTGACCGATCGCCCGCGGCGGCGAGGGTGTGGGGCGCGGTGGTGTTCAAACCAAGCGCTGCCTGCAGCAGGGGCAACACGAGTTGGTCGGCATCGAAGGTGTCCAGGCGGCGCTGGGCATCGTCCAGATCGGCGGCTTGCCAGAACGCGGCGGTGCTCAACTGCAGGTCGCGCGCAGCGCGGCGCAGCAGCCAGCCCTTCCACAGAATCACCACCCAGCTCGCGACCGACATGGCCAGCAGCAGCAACGCCACCGCCCGGCCGAGCGCATCGGCCTGCGCCAGCGTCTGCACAAGACCCTGGCCCGCGCCGCCGATCATTTCAGGTTGAGGACGTCGAACATGTCATACAGCCCGGCCGGCTTGCCCGCCAGGAAGCGCACCGCGCGCAGGCTGCCCTGCGCGTAGGTGGCGCGGCTGCTCGACTTGTGCGTGATCTCGATGCGCTCGCCGGTGCCGGCAAACAGCACGGTGTGGTCGCCCACGATGTCGCCACCGCGGATGGTGGCGAACCCAATGGAAGATGGATCGCGCTCGCCGGTCACGCCTTCACGTGCATAAACCGCGCAGTCCTTGAGGTCTCGGCCCAAGGCATCGGCGATGACTTCGCCCATCTTGAGCGCGGTGCCACTGGGCGCGTCCACCTTGTGGCGGTGGTGCGCTTCGATGATCTCGATGTCGTAACCGGTGGGCATGGCTTTGGCCGCCATCTCCAGCAGTTTGAGCGTGACGTTCACGCCCACGCTCATGTTGGGCGCTATCACGATCGCAATGGACTTCGCGGCCTCAGTGATCTCGGCTTTCTGCTCATCACTGAACCCCGTGGTACCAATCACCGCATTGACGCCAAGCTTCACGCACTCGCGCAAGTGCGACATCGTGCCTTCGGGCCGGGTGAAGTCGATCAGTGCCTGGCTGCCGCGCAGGCCCTCGGCCAAGTCGGCGGTGATGAGCACGCCACTGGCCTGCCCGGCGAAACCGGCAGCGTCCTGGCCCAGCATCGGGCTGCCCGCGACGTCGAGTGCGCCAGTGAGCTGGCAGTCGCCGCTGCTGCGCACGGCCTCCACCAGCATCTGACCCATGCGGCCGCTGGCGCCCGCCACGCAAACGCGGTGCAAGCTGGCTTGGCCGCTCATCGAGCGGCTCCGGGCGTCTCCAGGGGCGGGTAGGTCGTGGCCGGTGCGGCGGCTGGCACCGCTGCTTCAACCGGAGCAGTGGTCTTGTTGCGGTCATCAAATGCCTTGAGCTGCGCCTCGGTGGCCTGCAGCGGCGGGACCTTGCCCAACTTGCGGCCGGCGTCCAGCGAAGCCACGAATTCGGCCTCAGAGGGCAACTCGTCGGCCTCGAACCTTTCCAGAACGTCGGCCTTGAAGAACGCGGTCAGGCGGCGCTGCTGCGGTGTCTGGCCCTGGCGACGGAAAGTAAACACGTAGTCCCAGCGGTCGGCGTGGAACACGCTGGTCAGCAGGGGCGACCCCAGGATGTCACGCACCTGATCACGGCTCATGCCGGTCTGCAAGGCTGCCGACTGTTCACGGGTGACCACATTGCCTTGCAGGATGTCGATCTTGTACGGAGTGACCAGACTGGTGACCGAAGGCATGCGGCTGGTGACGCTGGAGCAGGCCGACAGGGCCGCCACCGCAACCAGCGCACCGACCAACCAGATCGGTCGGTTCGGTCGCTGACCAGTGCTGGGCGTGGGGGCGCGATCGGGTGTTTGGTGGAGCATGAAGTCTGACCGTGGAAAGGGCGCGCGCGCAGGCGTTGCCGAAGCAGAAAAGCAGCGCGCGCCAGACGCTGAAGATATGATCCTTTCATTGTAGTCTTGGGGCTCGAAGACACCGCAAGCACGCCAGAACGCCCGATCCAGCGCCCCGCGCGCCCACCGCCATGACCAATATCGAAGAACTCAAGAGCACGGGCCTGAAGGCCACACTGCCCAGACTGAAGATTCTGGAAGTCTTCCAAAACGCCAGACAGCGCCACATGACGGCCGAAGACGTGTTCCGGGTGCTGCTTGAGGATCGCTCCGACATCGGCCTGGCCACTGTCTACCGCGTGCTCATGCAGTTCGAGCAGGCCGGACTGCTCACGCGCAGCAATTTCGAATCAGGCAAGGCGGTGTACGAACTCAACGAAGGCCAGCACCACGACCACCTGGTCTGTCTGGACTGCGGCCGTGTGGAAGAGTTCTTTGACGCCGAGATCGAAAAGCGCCAGCAGATGGTGGCCAAGACGCGGGGCTTCGTACTGCAGGAACACGCGTTGTCGCTCTATGCCAATTGTTCGAAGACCGAGTGCCCGCACAAGGGCCACTCACACCGAGCCTGAATCGCTCACTCGCCGCGTGACATGGCCGCGCGATGGCGCGAGACGAATTCCTGGTAGGTGTCGATGCCGCGCAGCTGCAGGATGGTGTTGCGCACAGCCGCTTCCACCAGCACGGCGATGTTTCGCCCAGCCACCACCTGGATCACCGCCTTGCGCACGGGCACGCCCAGCACATCCTGGTAAAGCGGCTCATGCGGCATGCGCTCGTAGTCACGCTCCAGGGTTTCGCGCCGCACCAGGTGCACGATGAGCGAGAGGCGCATCTTGCGGCGCACCGCGGTCTCGCCAAAGATCGCCTTGATGTCGAGCAGGCCAATGCCGCGCACTTCCAGCAGGTTCTGCAGCAGCTCGGGGCAGCGGCCCTCGATGCTGGTCTGGTTGATGCGGTACAAATCCACCGCATCATCTGCCACGAGGCCATGACCTCGCGAGATGAGTTCAAGACCCAGTTCGCTCTTGCCCAGACCCGATTCGCCCGTGATCATCACACCCATGCCCAGGATGTCCATGAATACGCCATGCATGGAAGCACGGTCAGCGAAATGCCGCGAGAGATAGGCTCGAAGCACGTCGATAACAAACGCCGCCGACTCGTGCGTGGCAAACATCGGAATCTGGGCGCGCTCGCACATGGCGGTGAGCGCATCGGGCGCGGTCTGACCGTCGGCCACCACCAGCACCGGGGGCTCCAGCGTGACGATGCGCGCTACACGGCGTTTGTTGTCGTCGTCACTCTCGCTCGTGAGATAAGCGACTTCACGTTCGCCAAACACCTGGACGCGGTAAGGATGGATGTAGTTGAGGTAACCAACCAAGTCGGCGCCGGATCGGGCGGCTCGTATGGCAACTTCGTCAAAGCGCCGCTCGGAAGCCCCCAGCCCGGCCAGCCATTGCCACTTCAGGGCGTCCCTGTGGTCCTCGAAGAGGACGTCGGCACTGACGACGGTTGGTTTCAAGAGAGATCACTCCGGCGGGCTGCTAGCAAATCAGACTTTGGCCGCCGCCCCATCCGAGGCCAGTGCGGGCCCTCTGGGTGGCCGCGACCCTCGCAGCGACAGCTTGCGGGTGACACCGATCTCAGGCGGCGGCGTGGGCCGATTGCCAGGAGGTGATCTGTTTGTGCAGCGCGGTCGAGTCGCTCGACGACTTCATCTGCTCGCGCAGCGCACTGTCGCTGAGCAATTCGGCGATTTCGGACAGGATCTCCAGATGCTTCTGGGTGGCGGCTTCAGGAACCAGCAGAAAGATCATCAACTGAACCGGCAGTTCATCAGGGGCGTCGAAGCCGATCGGGCTCGCCAGCTGGAAAACGGCGGCCAGCGGCTGCTTCAGTCCCTTGATGCGTCCGTGCGGGATGGCCACGCCGTGGCCCAGACCGGTGGAGCCCAGGCGCTCACGCGCAAACAGACTGTCGGTGATGAGCGCGCGGTTGAGGCCGTGGAGGGTCTCGAAAAGCAGGCCCGCTTCTTCAAACGCGCGTTTTTTGCTGGTCGCGTCGACGCTGACAATCACTTGAGCAGCGGGCAATATGGCGGATAGTCGGTTCATGTGAGCCCTCTTGGACCGCAAATTATGACCAGTTGAGCCGTGTTGGCTAGACTGAAGGCACAAAAAAGCCGCTTGACATTCCAAGCGGCCTGCTGCAGCGCAGCATCGGGTTTTCCCTCAGGGGCAACTGCCCGTGACATCCATCACATCAAACGCTTGACCGAGTCGTGGTGGTGGTCCTGGGTTTTGTCCTTGTAGCGCAAAACCTGTCGATCCAGCTTGTCGGCCAGTTCGTCAACCGCTGCGTAAAGATCGGCGTGGGCGCTTTCGGCGAACAGGTCGCGCCCCTTGACGTGGATGTTGCATTCCGCCTTTTGCCGCAGGTCTTTTTCCTTCAGGTTGTCCACCGTCAGCAATACCTTCATGTCGACCACTTGGTCGAAGTGTCGGGAGATGCGTTCGAGTTTGCTGGTGACGTAACCGCGCAGGGCGGGTGTGACCTCAAGGTGGTGACCGCTGATCGTCAGGTTCATGAGAGAGCCTCCATATGCTCCGGGTTGAGACAAGCCGCCTGGGGCGAAACCTCCCGACGGCCACGGGGAAGTCTTGACCCACTATGCCCACGAAAGGCGCGCGGCGCAAGCCGGCAAGGGCAACAAAGCGTGCAGAACGCTGCGAATGTGCCCTCCACGAGGCTTTGTCAGAAAGAAGCATCACTGATGGTTCGCCATGTCCTATGCTGTCGCCCATGTCAGGAACCGTCCCTCCACACGATCGACTGCTGCACGAACAGATTCGCCTGCTGGCGCGCAATGTTCCGGCCCTGGTGGTGGGCACATTGATACTCGCCACAGGGACTGCGGCTCTCTTGTTGATGAACGGCCAGCCAACACGCTGGGTGTTGGGGTGGCTGGCTGCGATGGGTGCGCTGTGCGCCGTGCGATGGTGGGGTGCGCGGCAATACGTTAGACACCCACCAGACCTGAATGGGTCGCCGAAGTGGGCGCGCTGGTTTGTCCTGGCATCGGCGACTGCCGGTCTGCTGTGGGGCTCTCTGGCTGCCTTGTTCTTCGACCCTGATGACCCACACACCCTGGCCATGGTAGCCATGGTGCTGGCGGCCATTGTGGCCAGTGCAACCCAATCGCTCGGGCCGTACTTTCCAGCGCACCTCGCCTTCGGTGTACCGGCCCTTGTGCCTTTCGCCTTGCGCTGTTTGTTCAGCGGCGAGCCTCGGACCATCACGCTGGGTGTGCTGGCGCTGGTGTTTCTGCTGATGGCCGAGCTGTTTGCGCGACGCATTGCCGCAGCGATGGAAGACGCCATGCGCCTGCGGTTTGAAAACGAGGCACTGGTGGCTCAGCTGTCGAAAGCCCGAGACGCCGCAGAAGCCGCCAACCGGGCAAAGACCCGCTTTCTCGCGTCAGCCAGTCACGATCTGCGCCAGCCGATCCACGCCATGGGCCTGTTCGTCCCGGCACTCCAGACCATGGCCCAGCGCGAGCAGGTGGCGCCACAAGCGCTGGGGGTGGTCGCAGAGCGCATGCAGCTCGCACTGCAAACCATGGGGCGACTGCTCGGACGGCTGCTGGATGTGTCCAGGCTGGATGCCGGTGTGGTGAATGTCGAGAGTCGCCCTGTCGCGCTGGAGTCCATGTTGATGGCCGGTTTGGACGAGGTCGCCAGCTCGGCACGCTCCAAGGGACTCCGCCTGCGCGTGCAAGAGCCAGGACTTTGGGTCCACAGCGACCCCGCCATCCTGCACTCGATTTTGAGCAACCTGCTGAGCAATGCCGTGCGCTACACCAGCAAAGGCGGCATTCTTGTCGCCGCCCGCCGGCGCGGCGGGAACGCCCTGCTGCAGGTGTGGGACACCGGCATCGGGATCGCCGAAGGCGATCAGGCCCGGCTTTCCGAGGAGTTCTTTCAGGGGGGCAACGCGCATGAAGACCCGAGCCAGCCGCGCGGGTTCGGCCTTGGCTTGGCCATCGCCCACCGGTCTGCTCAATTGCTGGGGACTTCGCTGCACTGGCGATCCAGGCTCGGCCGGGGCTCCGTCTTCGAGCTGAAGCTTCCATTGGCCGAGCCGGTTGCTGGATCGCACCAAAAGCCTGATACGGATTTGCCAGCCGCCCAGCCGCGTCCGAAGGTACCGGAGACCACGGTCCCAATCGTCACCGTGGCATTGCCTGCAATGGCCACCAGCGCAACCGCTGAGGCGCCGGCCATCCTGGTGGTGGATGAGGACGACGCGATCCTTGCCAGCATGGCCTTCCTGCTCAAAACCTGGGGATACCTCGTCCTGGCGGCGCGCTCGCTGCCCGAGGCCCATCAACTGGTCGTGGAAAACGGCTCCCGCCTGAGCGCGGCCCTGGTCGACTTCCACCTCTCATCACAGGAAAACGGGATCGAGGTGGCGGCCATGTTGCGCGGACAGCTCGGCACCGATTTTCCAGTGGCCATCGTCACGGGCGACACCACACCTGAAGTGATGGCCGCCGTGCAGGATGCACGCCTGGTGTTGCTGCACAAGCCTGCCAACGCGCAGGCCATGCAGAACTTTGTGGCGTCAGCCCGGCCCATGGTCGGGTGACGCACACACCAGCCTCGCTCAGCTCCAGACCCCGAGCGCGGTGAGCTGGTTGTGCTGAGCGGTGCTCAGGCCGCTCCAGCTCGTGGCGCCGGAGGGTGGGGCCATGGAGGCCATGGCGTTGACCAGCTGCTCCAGGCCAGCGGCGCTCAGGGTGCGCACGTCGTTGGGGTCGCTGGTGGTGGTGTTGGCTGCGGTGATGGATTCCATCTTGATGCCACCCATCCAGTCCCACAGCGTGACGGAGTCGCTGCTCCCCATTACAGACACGGTCACGTCGTAACCGTTGCTGGTGAACCAGAGCTGGTCAAAACCGATGGCCCCGGCTGAGGAGCGGCCAAACACCAGCTGGTCATGATCAGTGGTGCCGTAGTAATCGTGGACGATGTCAGCCCCATCACCCCGAGCGAAGTGATAGGTGTCCGAACCAGCGGCGCCGGACAGAACATCGTTGCCGCTGCCGCCCACTAGCACGTCGTCACCTTCTTCGCCCCACAGCCCGTCGTCTCCGGCACCACCAAACAGCACGTCGGCCCCGCCCATGCCGGAGATCTGGTCGTTTCCGTCCCGTCCAAACATGGCGTCGCGGCCGCTGGTGCCGGTGAGCACGTCGGCGGCTGCGGTGCCCTGCATCTGGTTGAAGACCGCATCCACCGTCAGGCCGAGCGACTGACCCATGCTCAGGTAGTGCTCGGCCAGCGCCGCCTCATCGGTGCCGACCTCGCTGGCCAGATGCGGGTGGTTGGCCAGGTAGTCCATCACCGTGGGCATGGCCATGTTGGCGAGGTTGATGACCTCACCGGTAGCCATGATCTGCAGCAGCTCAACACCGACCAACCGGTCGGCCTTGCCGTCGCCAGGGTTGCGGTAGCCCACCAGCACATCACCGTTGGACTGGCGCAGGAACTGCAGGGCGCTGATCGGCGCATCGAGCAGCACCGTGTCGCTGCCAGCGCCCCCGTTGAGCACGTTACGCCCCACATTGCCCGACAGCACGTTGTCCTGGGCGTTGCCGGTGAGGTTGATGTCGGCCGCTCCATCGAGGTAGCCGATCTCCACGTTCGTCGCCAGGGTGTGGCTCACGCTGGCAATCACGGTGTCAGTGCCCTGGTTGGCCAGCTCGAAGACCGCATCGCCGGCATGATCAACTTGGAACCTGTCGTTGCCAGCACCGCCGCCCATGTGGTCGGCCCCGCTGCCCCCGTCGAGTACGTCATCACCCGCTCCACCCAGCAGGGCGTCATCCCCTCCGAGGCCGTACAGCTGATCATTGCCGCCGGAGCCGAACAAGGCATCGCGCTGGCCGTTCTGGCCGGTGAGGATGATGCCGCCCGCTGCCGCCTGCTGCACCGACATCCCCAGGCTGGGGGCACGACCCTCGTTGCGGCCGTAGTGGATGTAATGCCACGCCGCCATGTTGGGATCGACGTTGAAGTAGTTGCCGATGTCCACGTTGGCCGCCATGTACTGCCAGGCATTGAAGGTGACCTGACGGCCTTCCGCGTAGCCGGTGTCGACATAGTGGCTCAAGGCATTCGCCTCCGAAGAACCGAAGGCGTTCATGAGATCCACATGGGAGGCCGTGTATGAGCGCACGAAGTGGGCCGGCACATCGGCCAGCGCCAGCGTTTGGGCACTGCCTTCGAAGCGCACGAACTCGACGTTGCGGAAACGGTCCACGCCATCGCGCTGCGCCACCTGGTCGCCGACCACCCAGTCGCCAGAGGTGCTCTTGAGGAACAGATAGTCCTGGGGACGGCCGCTGAGCACCAGTGTGTCGTTGCCAGCGCCTCCATCGATGACGTTCTTTCCCGCATTGCCTCGCAGGGTGTTGTCCAACGCATTGCCTGTGCCGTTGAGGTTGGCCATGCCGGTGAGCTGGAGGTTCTCCACGTTCGCACCCAGCGTGTACGACACACCGGCTTGCACCGTGTCGACGCCTTCACCCGCCAGCTCGGTCACCACGTCACCCGCGTTGTCCACCACATAGGTGTCGTTGCCCGCACCGCCGGCCAGCGTGTCCGCGCCGGCTCCGCCATTCAAGTTGTTGCCGGCGGCGTTGCCGGTGAGTGTGTTGGCCAGCGCGTTGCCCGTGCCGTTGATGGCCGCGGTACCGGTAAGCACCAGGTCTTCCACGTTGCTGGACAGCGTGTGGGTGACGCTCGATTGCACGGTGTCATGGCCTTCGCCCACCAGCTCGGTGACCGCGTCACCCGCGTTGTCCACCACGTAGGTGTCGTTGCCCAAGCCGCCGACCAGCGTGTCTGCGCCGGCTCCGCCATTCAAGCTGTTGGCCGCAGCGTTGCCGGTGAGCGTGTTGGCCAGTGCGTTGCCGGTGCCGTTGATGGCCGCCGTGCCGGTGAGCAACAGGTCTTCCACGTTGATGCCCAGCGTGTAGGAGATGCCCGATTGCACCGTGTCGTGGCCCTCGCCCACCAGCTCGGTCACCACGTCACCCGCGTTGTCCACCACGTAGGTGTCGTTGCCCAGGCCACCGGCCATGGTGTCGGCGCCCAGGCCGCCATTGAGCACGTCGTTGCCAGCGGCCACGCCGCTGCGGCGCAGTCGCACGTTGTCCAGCAGCGGGCCGCCCCAGTCGTTCTGGCTGCTCAGCTCGGCAATGCGCAGCGTGTCGTTGCCCGTGCCGGTCACCTGGATGTTCACCGTGGTCCAGGTGTTGTTGACCACCACCGCGTCGGCCACTTTCACGCCGTTCCAGTACACCTCGGCCGTGTTGCCGTTGTAGCCACCGCGCGGAGCCAGATCGAGCGAGAGCGTGTAGACCTCGCCAGCCTGCGTGGCAATGCCCGCCTGCTGCAGGCTGTCCACGGCGCCGCGGGAATCCAGGTCCATCGCCACGCGCCCGTCGGACGAGCCCCAGTCGCTCAGGAAGTTGAGCTGGTCGGCCGGGTTGCTCCAGTTCGATATCGCCGTGGTCCACCAAGCGCCGTTGCTGTAGGCGCCCAGGCCATCCTCGAAGCTGCCGTTGCGGATCAGGTTAGCCGTATCGCCATGCAGGGTGTCGTTGCCCGCGCCGCCATGCAGTACATCGTGGCCACCGCCGCCTTCGAGCACGTTGTTGCCATCGTTGCCGACCATTCCGTTCGCCAGCACATTGCCTGTGCCGTTGATGGCTGCGGTGCCGGTGAGGGTGAGGTTCTCCACGTTGGGCGCCAGCGTGTGCGACACGCTGGCAAGCACCGTGTCAGTGCCTTCGCTGGCCAGCTCGGTGACCAGATCGCCTGCGTTGTCCACCACGTACACATCGTGGCCAGCACCGCCAGCCATGGTGTCGGCGCCCGCGCCACCGTCCAGATGGTTGTCGCTGATGTTGCCCGTCAGCGCGTTGGCCAGCGCATTGCCGAAGCCGGCCAGCGGGGCGCTGCCGGTGAGCACCAGGTTCTCGACGTTGGCACCCAGCGTGTGGGTCATCCCCGCCAGCACCGTGTCCGTGCCTTCGCCGGCCAGCTCGGTAACGGTGTCGCCCGCGTTATCCACCACGTAGGTGTCGTTGCCCTGGCTACCGACCAGGGTGTCGGCGCCCGCCCCGCCATCGAGCAGGTTATGGCCGCTGTTGCCTTCGATGCGGTTGGCCAGTGCGTTGCCCGTGCCGTTCAGATCGTCGCTGCCCAGCAGGCGCAGGTTCTCCACAAAGCCATGGGTCTCGGTCTGCATGGGCAGCGCGTAGTCGACGCTGCTGTGCACCCAGTCGTTGCCACCCAGGTAGGTGGGCTGGCCAAACGGATCGGTGCCGCGTTCGCTGACCTGGTCGGCAGCGCTGTCAACGAGGTACACATCATTGCGGCTGCCCCCCCTCATGAAATCGTCGCCGGCCCCGCCGTCGAGCACGTTGGCGAAGTCGTGGTGGCCGAACAACTGGTTGTCCAGCGCGTTGCCGGTCCCGTACAGGGTCGGCGTATCCACCGCCTGCGGGTCGCCGTCGTGGGCCAGCGTGAGTCGCTCCACCTCATCGCCCAAGGTGTGCTGCGTACCCAAGCCAACCACATGGTCGGTGCCTTCGCCGGCATTCTCGAAGACCACATCGTCACCGTTGCGCACGGTGTAGGTGTCGTCGCCACGACCGCCGGCCAGCAGATGGGCGTAGGGCCCCTCGGCCACCAGGCTGTCATTGCCGTCGGTGCCCACGCGGGTGACGCCCTCGAACCGGTCCACCTGCAGCCAAAGGCGGGTGGTGGCGGTCTCGTCGCCGTTGCGGGCCTGCAGCTCCAGTGCATCCTGCGAGGGCACCCCGCTGGTCACAGCCAGCGTGTCGTTGGTGGCGTCGTACACCAGTCCGTCATACAGCGCGGCGCCAGCAGCCAGGCGCAGGGCAGGAGGCGTCAGGTCGGCCAGCTCGCGTGTCACGCGCTCGATGGTCGCTTGTGTGTCATGGGCAGTGTCGGTCAGGTTGGCCAGCCAGGCATTCATGGCATCACGCGAGAACTGCCAGGTGGCATTCAGGCTGTCGTACACCACCAGCGCTTCGTCGTTGCGCGCGTAGTTCACCACCGCCTGGGTGCCGTACGGTTGAGACCCGGGCACGCCAAGCGCCTGCAGCTGGGGGTGTGTCCACGCCAGCTCGGGGCTCAGTGCCAGCGTGTGTACCGTCAGTGCGGTCTGCGACCCGATGCGTTCCACCCCGGTGACGATGTCTGCATGACTCGGGGCAATGATGCCCAACTGCGTCAGATCGACCACCAGTTTCACCGCCTCCGACTTCGCCCAGTGCAGTTGCCCCGCTGTGCTACCGCTTGTAGGCACCGCAGCCAATGTGGCGTCCATCGCGTCCAGATAGGCCAGTGCCTCGGGATCGCCTTGCCAGTTGGTTCGGTAGTCGGCCAAGGCGCTGCGCCAGGCTGCCACCGTGGCTTGCGAAGCCACCAGCGTATTCAGGCGCGCCGAGTATGCGGCGCGACCATCCAGCGCCGTGTCCAGTGTGGTCAGTTGCGAGCCGCTCCAGCCCAACGAGGCCAGTGCGCCACGCACATCGTGGCCGCTGGCCGCAGCCTGACCGGGCATCAGATCGCCTGCGTTGAGCGCGAAGCGGTCGACCTCCACGCCCGCCGTCACCCACGACTGCAGCGTCGCCGGCAAAGCCATCTCGACCACGTCAAACGCACCGTTGACGTGTTGACGCACCGCTTCGAGCATCGGCTCGATCTGGGTGCGCGCACCCTGCGCCTGCGCCAGCCGTTGCTGCGCAGCACCAAGCTCGGCCTGAAGCGCCTGCCCGCGGGCCTGCGCCTCGGCTTCGCTGAAGGTACCGTCGAAGCGCTCTGCCGAGTTCAGGGCAATCACCGTGCGCACGCCCGCCCACGCCTGCAGTGTGCTGGACGGCGCATCCGCCGCCACGCGCACGGCCGGGGCCTGATCGTTGGCCGGGTTGCTGTCCTCCAGCGCCACGTCCAGTGCAATGCTCTGCGCCTGTCCCTGAAGGTCCGTGGTGTTGAGCGACATGCCTGTGAAGGCATGGTGCGAGCGAACCACTGTGGTGGCGTTGACCTCCACGGTGACTTTTCCGTAAAGCAGGCTGGTGGTGCCTGCGCCCACACTGGCGCGACTGCGGGGCAGATCGGTGCGTAGCGCCAAGTCGTCCAGTGGCGCACCAGGCAGCAGGTTGATGACGATCGTGCCTCCGGCCGTCGCTCGCCCCGTGTGGTCATCGATCACGACGCTGGCGGTGGCGGAGAGCAGGTTGATCACGGTATGACCCTTGCCCGCCCGCACGCGCACAGTGCCATCGACCACGTCGATGACCACGCGGCCGCCCGACTGGCGCGCGTCGATGGTGCCCCGCTCAACGCTGGACCCATTGAGTGCCCCGGCTTCGCCGGCCTCGACGCCCACCGCAATCATCACCTGCTCCACCTCGCTGCCCAGGGTGACGATATCGCCCTCATGGTCCATCAGCACGCGGGTGTTGCGCTCGCCCTTCACGGTCACGCTGTCGTGGCCGCTGCCCCCGTCAATGACCACGTCACCGCGCTCGGCCACCACGCGGTCGTCACCCCCGCCCGCGTTCAGGGCTTCGATGCCGCCCTGCAGCGTGAAGCGGTCGCCCATGTCCGATCCCACCACCTGCTGCACGTTGCGCAGGATGCCGTTGAGCCCCCAGCCAAGCGAGCCCGGTGTGCCGGCTGGCAGGTCGCCGCCGTTGGGCAACCATGTGACCTGCTCGAAGCGGTAGTCACCAGTGTTGGCATCGCGGTCGAGCACCACGCCGGGCAAGTACGAGAAGCTCACCACGTTTTCGCCGGCGCCCAGATCCAGCGAGAGCTGTCCCCCCACGTGCTCGCGAACCACGACGGTGTCGTCACCCGCGCCGGTGACCACCGACCCGGCGCTGATCTCCACCAGATGATTGCCGGGGCCAGTGAGCGTGACCTGATCACCGCTTGCGCCTGGCGCACCCTCGAACAGGCCCACCTGGTCGATGTAGTGGTGATCGGCCTGGTCACTGCTCGTCACCACATCGGCGAATTCCGATCCCGTCACCGTGACCACGCCCTTGAACTTGTCCAGATTGATGGTCTGCCCGCTCTGCGCGGTCAGGAAGCTCGCGCTGTCAAGGCTGCCCGCGCCGGAATCGATCTCGATGCCTTGCGCAGTGGACAGCACGAAGGTGTCATCGCCGTCGCCACTCTTGATGTGCACGTTGGCTCGGGACACCTCGAAGAACTGGTCCACGTCATCGACATCGGAGCTGTCGATGGCCAGCACACGGTGGGTGTTCCCGTTGTCGTTGCCGACCAAAAAGTGGGCCGTGGTGCCACGGGCGCGACCGTTCTCGTCGCGGGTGATCTGGTCCGCCGTGATGACCCATTGCTCGGCCACGCTGTTGTCGGCATTGCCTGAGAACTTGGTGTCCAGCGAGAAGCCGACCTTGTCCAGGGCGCTGGACACGGCGTACCGCTGCTGGTCGGTGGCGGTGGTCGCGCCAGCTGCGGTCTCGGTCTGGTTCTGCAGGCGCAGATATCGCGCGTTGAGCACCTCGGTGCGTCGCGTCTCAACCGTGTGCGAGTAAGACTGGGCATTGGTGTGGGCCTGCGTGGCAGCCTCAAAGGCCGCGGTGTCGTCAGCCGAGGCGCCAGCACCTGGGGCCAAGGCGGACAGCGCAGACACCGGGTTCAGCGGCAGACCCACATCGCGCCCGCGGTCGGCCGCGGCGCGCTCCATGATGCCGTTGAGATACGACATCAGGTGTGCATTGAACGTGATGACTGCGTCGTTGTAGCCCACGAGTTGGGTGTTGTAGGTGCGAATCTCTTCCAGCGTCGCCCCGCTGTCTGGCGGCTCAGGTGCATCCGGCATGGGCACGGGCGTCCAACCGCCCCACCACTCCTCGACATCGGCACCATTCGGGGTGGGCCGGCCCACATGCATCAGGTAAGAGCCATCGACCCACTCGATATTGCCGCTCGCAGCATCCGTCGTGTGCGCGCTGTAGTTGCTGTAGGCCTGGGTACGGGCGTAGAAGTTGCGGTCGTAGCCGAAGCCTTCGGCGCGCGAGCGGATCATGAAGATGTCGCCCGTATCGGGCGAGGCCTGAATCTGACCGATGAGGCGATCCACCTGCGCCACGCCATAGTCGGGCACGGTGGTATCGATGGTGGCCAGACTGCGATCAATGGCCGCCGGCGCGTAGCTCTCTCGAAAGCGGGCCAGCTCCAGCCGCGCGATGTAGCGCTCCAGCATGGCCTCGCGGCCCGCCGCGCTGTCCAGGCTGGCCGCGGGGTTCGAGGCCTTCTCCATCCATTCGGCCAGATTGCCCATGTAGGTACTGCCGTTGTAGATGAGGTCGCCCACCAGGTGCACCCCCGTGCCGCTGTAGTCGCGGCCGTTGATGCTCGTTGCCAGATTTTGCAAGGCGGTTCCGTAGAGGCTGGCGTCCCAGGTCACCAGACCATTACGGTCCTCATCGGCCGAGCCACGCAACGCCGTCACCTGCGCGGTGATGGCGTCCTTCTCTTCCTGCGCCAACACCGCCGGGTCCACCCATATCAGGGCATCGGCCTGCACCCGCTGCTTGAACGCCGCCGTGAACCAGTCACCGGTGCCGTCGCGCTGGGCCTTCATGCGATCGAGCATCACCCGGGCTGACGCTTTGGCCATGTTTTTGAAGCCGTCGGTGAGGTAGGCATGTTCGTCAGCCCAGTTGATCTGGGAGCCATCCCCCGAGAGGTAGGGGTTGAGCGCCACCGTCAGGTTCACCGGCACGCCGAAGTTGAGATAGCCATGCGTCTGTCCCGCCTCAAAATTGGCCGTGCCCGCGCCTGCCTGCCCGTTGATGGTGTTTTCCAGCGCCGTTTGCCCGGACGCGGTGACAAGGCCGCCCATGGTGTCGCCGGTGGCGAACTGGTAGCGGGCCATCTCCGAGCCATAGAAGCTCGAGAACATGCCGTAGAGGGGGATGCCGTCGCGGAACGAAGCGGCGGCCATGGTCTGGTAAAAGTCGGCCTCGGCGTCACGGCCTCGGGCGCGCAGCTTGTTCACCTCGACCTCGATGTCCTTGGCCCGGCCAATCGCGGCCCAGTTCGTGATCAAGGACGTGGCAATGCCCACAAACAGCGCCGAAGCCGGGAAGCGGGCGGCGACGGCGGCGCCCACGCCGACGACGGCCGCGTTGGCCGCACTTCCGATCGCGCCGTACTTGTCTTCCAGGTAGCGCCCACCGTTTTCCGACCAGCGCAGCCCGTAGCTGACAGAGTTGACGATCTCACTCGCCAGAACCAGCGCCGAGCCTGCGATGCTGGCCGTCACGGAAACACCGTGGTGGTATCCCCGCAGCACGTTGGCAGCACCCGCTGTGGTCGGCAGCTTGGTCACCGCCATGGCAACGTGTGCTGCGGTGAGCGTGCCGTAGGCCGCCACAAAGACCGACTGTTTGGCAATCTCGCCTTTGAGCATGGTGCGAAGGCGCCGCGCGCTGTCGGAGTTGTCGTTCGGATCCACCCGGTCAAGAGCCTGCTTGGCAGCGGCGATGCCCACCGCCCCGGTCACAAGGCCGAACGCATCGGACCCGAGCAGGGACAGGTAGCGCCCAAGAAAGGCCACCTTTTCCCTGCCGTACTGGCCGAAAGCCCGCAGCGACTCGCCCACCGGCGCCCCCTTCGCGTCGACCTGCTCTTCGCGCCAGGCGTAACCCAGGACTTTTTCGGTGCCGTCCGGGTTGACGGTGATGTTGCGGTCGGCCCGCACATCGGAGAAGGCGGCGCGCGCGAGCAGCGCTTCCATTGCCTTGTCCGAGAGGTGTCCGCTGACGACCGGGGCGCGGGTGCGCTTGCCAAAGTTCGAACGTGCCTTGAGGTCCGGCATCTCGAAGACCTCGTCTTCACTTGGCGGACTTGCGAACAGCGCGCTCAGATCGCGCCGGGCGGTGTCCCAGTCTTGCTGGGTACCCTTGGGCTTGGCCACAGCGGCAATGAGCTGGCTGAACCGGTCACCGGGATGTACCGATCGAGAGAACGAGTCCTTGTTGGTGGCCGCGTTCACCGCTTGCGTTCCAGTGGCCAAACCCGCTTCCAGCGGTGGCGCCGCCTTGATCTTGGCAAGCGCCGCCTCCATGGCGGCCGAGAAAGCGTCGGCCTGTTCCTTCGTGCGAAACCAGGCCCCCTCGGCCAGATCGGAGATCAGCGACCCGTCCAGCTTTCGCCCGGTGTTGTTCCATTCGTAGTAGTCGTACGCGTTGAGGCTCTTCATCAGAGACTGAATGTCATCGCGCATCGCCAGCTCGATGGCTTGCACGTTGATCCGGTTCTGATCGGTGGCGGAGAGTTGGTTCCAAAGCGCCTGCGCGCGGGTCGTATCAATGCCACCGTCGTTGGCCACCCCCCGGCCCTGCCCGTCGACCACCTGCCCCGAGATGGCATCCCGAAACACAACTTCGAACTGCGCGCGGACCACTTGAGTCGTGACCGGCATCTCATGAAAGACAAGCGCGTAATCGCTGCCATCATGAGTCAGCTCGTAGAGCCCGTCGTCATGGTCAGCGGTCCAGCGATTCGATTGGCTGGCATCGGCTTGCAGGTCGAGTCGCACGCGTTGGCCGCGAATTTCCACGTCAATGGCGTGTTCCTCCAGCGGAGCTTCCTCGGACGGGTCGGCATCTGCGTCACGGTCCTGAGTGCCCAGGGATTCGCCGTGCCTGCGCACCAGCAGGTAAGCGTCCCACAGCTCCTCGCCGCCGCTGTATTCCCTGAAGACCCGCCTCAGCAGCTCCTCGTTGAGCGCCAGGGCGCGTTGGCCGTTCAGGTGCGCGTCCAGCGCGCCCGTGCCGAACCACCAGGGCATGTGCAGGGCCTGCAACACCATCTGCGTGGTGAGCAGGCTGGTGTAGGCGCTGCCCAGCGAGTCACCGGCCGCGCTCTGGTTGATGGCGGTCTGAATGCCGGTCGGCAACGCCGCGCCGATCACCAGCATGGACGACCACAGCCGCGAGACCTGTTCGCCTTCTTTGGCGAACTCTTCGTAGTCGGCTTTCTCCTTGAGCAGCTTGAGGTCATCGGCGCTGATCCCTTCGCCATGCTTACGCACCAGTTCGTTGTAGCTTCCCTGTATCTCCGCCACCAAGGCTTGTCGCTGCCCAGTCGTCAGCTTTTCTCTACCAGCGGTGGCGTTGTCCCACATTGGCTTGGCGTCGGATTCAATTGGCAGAGAGTCGCCCCACTTGGCTTCGTATGCATTGATGGCGTTCTTGGTTATGTTCAACTTTTCTCGTAACGCCAACCTCGTCGTTTTGCCTGCGACGTCGTCCGCTGTGAAATTTGGATCGATTTTTTTGAGATCACTCAACCGCCGGTAAAAGTCGTTCTGCAGGACTCGGATGCGCTCGATGTCCAGGTCCTTTCGCAACCAGAACACGTTGCGCACCAAGGTGTTCACCGAGTAAGACAAGCGCAGCTTGGACAGGTCAGGCGGCGTGCGCTGGAACAACGGGTTGGCGTCGCGCTGGTCGCGGGCGTAGGTTTCTGCAAAGGATTCAAGGCCCCCGTTGTGGGTGCTGGTGGCCAGCGCGGCCTGCACGGCCAGCTGTTCCGACCAGGCCACCAGCGTGTCCTGGCTCACGTAGAGGCGGTCGCTACCGTCGGCGTCGCGGCGGCGGAACACACCACCAATGGCCTGTGGGTCGTAGGCGTTGTTACTCGGGTCCAGCACCAGCACACCCGAGCTAGCGAGCGCCTTCAGCCACGCATCGCCCGTGCCGGTGCCACCGGCGGTGCTGGTGCCCAGGGCCACTGGCGCGTCTGGGGCTCCGCTGTCCAGCGTGTCCAGCCGACGCTGCAGATCCAGGGCGGTCTGGCGGTCGTGGCTGCGCTGCAGCGCGGCGCTCCAGTGGTCCAGCGTCTGCTGGCTCGCCACCAGGTGCGATGCGCCGTTGACGTTGACGGTGACCACCGCGCCCAGAAGGCCCTGGAGGGCAGTGGCAGGATTCAGGTGCACCGGCAGACCACGGTCGCGCAGCGCGTCGAGTTGCGCGGTAAGGGCGGTTGAACTCAGGCCCAAGTCGCGCCCCGGGGCGCCGCCGAGTACGGCGGTGGACGTGGTGGCGCCCGCGCGCAGGGTGAGCAGGGCGTCGAGCTGCAGGCCTTGGGCCAGCACGTCGGCGCGCCGCTGCAACGTGGTCTGCAGGTTGGACAACCAGTTGGCATCAAACACCGTCAGGGTGGCGCCCGTGGCGTCTTGCCGGCTGCGGCGCGCGGACGCCAGCAGGTCCGGGTCGATGCCGGCATTGACCAGCAAGGCCTGCAAGTCCTGCACGGCCTGTGTGCCCAGCGACACCCAGTTCAGGTCGCCTGCCGCGAGCTTGAACACGGCGCCAGGGCCAGCGAAGTCGGCAATGCCCGAGGTGGGGGTGATGCGCGGCAGGTCGACATTGCCCAGCAGGTCGAGCCGGGCGGTGGCGGCGGTGGCGGCCAGTCCGCCCGACGTGGCCGGGGTGGCGCTGGCGCGCAAGGTGAGCGGTTCGTCTCGCTCGGCTACCGTGTTGTCACGCTGCGCCAGCACGGCGCGCACGAGGCGCTGGTTCTGCCCGGCGGCCAGCTCGACACCGGTGCTGGCCACCACGTCGACCCAGGCCTGGGTGGAGGCATCGAACACTTGCAGGCCGGTGACGTCGGTGTCGGCATCGGCAGCGTCCCCCTGCACCTCCAGCAGCAGTTGCGTGGCCACACCGCGGGCGTGCGACAGGCCCACCTGGAAGTAGGCATGGGTATCGGAGAACTCGTCGGCCTCAGTGCCGCTGATCAGCACGCGGGGCGCTTCGCCGGTGAGCGTGGCCACCGCGTTGGCATCGCCCAGCTGAGCGTTGACCGCGTTGGACAGTTGCAGGTTGAACTGGCGCGTATCGGCCGTTTCGTGCCAGCCATCGCGCAGGGCCACGCGCACCTGCTGCGCGGTTTCACCCACACCGAACACCAGGCGACCGCTGGTCTCGAGGAAGTCGGTGTCCGGACTGGCTGCACCGGTGCCGGGCAGCGCAGTGGCAAAGTCGATGGTGACTGGGAGGCTGCTGGCGCCGGACAGGCGCACGGTGAACACCACTTCGGCGCGCTCGCTGTCGATCGACACGTCGTTCACCCAGGCCTGCGGCGTGGCCCCGTGGCGCCAGACCTGCAAGGCAGCCGTGGCGGCGGGTACGGCGGTCTGGCCGGGGGTGATGTCACTGACGTTCAGCGACACAGAGACCGCGGCGTCCGTGCCGCCCAGCGCGTCGATCTTGCTGCGCAGCAGGAGGCCGGAGCTGCCTTGCGACAGCGTCACATCGGCCCCGGTGCTGCTGAAGGTCAGCGGTTGCCAGTGGCGGCCACCGTCGACGCTCACTTCGTGATGACCCAAGGTAAGGTCGGTGGCGGACCCGAGCTCGAGCCGCAGGACCATGTCGTGTCGGGCCATGCGCGCGAGATTGACGGCGAAGGCCAACTCGCCCTCGCCCTGGCCCACATCGCGGGTGCGCACCGCCATGGCCTGGGGCTTCACATCCCACAGGCGCGCGTCGGCCGTGCTGGTGGTGTTGCCCAGGCTGGCAGCGCTGGTACCGCTGGCGGACACCTGCACGCGCCAGGCCTCGGTGTCTTCGGCGTTGTTGTCGTTGATGACGGCGTGGCGCACCAGCAAGGCGGTGGCCCCGGCCAGCAGTGTGGTGCTGGCGGCGCTGAGCGCGGTCCAGGTGCTGCCCTGATCGCTCGACACCTCGAAGGCGGTGCCGAGATCGCCTGCGTCGGTGCTGCCGTGCTCGATGGCGAAGCTCAAATCCAGGACGCTGGTCAGCGCCTTCGACAGACGCACCTGGAACACGGCATGGCCGTCATCTTCGGCCGCCCCACCGTCGACGGCTTCAATGAGCAGGTGCGGCCGGTTCGGATCCACCAGAAGAGTGCTGGCGCTGGCATTCACGGTGGCACCGTTACTTTCGCCGGTCGCGGTGACGGTGAGGTCGGTGTCGGTGGTGACACCACCGGGCAGCACGACATCGCGCACACGCACCAGCAGAGGTTCCACATCCGTGCCGGCCAGATCCACGTTGCTGCCGTAGGCGGACCAGGTCGTGCCGCCGTCGTCAGAGACTTCGAGGGTGTAGGTGGCGCCCACGGGCAGGTTCAGGCCCAGTGTGAACTGCTGGCTTGCGTTGAGCGCGGTGCGGGCCGCGCCTGCCAGCTGGGTCGCAGCATCACGGCTGGCTTTTGCAGCCGTGGACAGGACCGTGCGTTGTACAGCGGTGAGCTGAACCGCTGGACGCGACACGATACCGGTGGTGCCCGAGGCACCGACCGGCATCGTGGGGTAGCCGCCGCCCAGCTGGGCCTGGTAGGCCCAGGCCAGCAGGGTTTCGCGCGTGGCCATGAGGACGTTGCCGGCGTCAAGAAGCGCACCCTGGGCTCCGAGTCGGGCCGCTACATCGGCCGGTGCTGCAGCCACTGTGTCGATCGCAGGCAGCACCAGCCCCTGACTGGCCAGCACTGAGCGCAGCGCCGCAAGCGTGAGAAGCGGCTCCAGGGCCTGGATGTTGATGGGCTCCAGGCCATCGTCACCGGGCTGGCTGGCAGCCGCGGCCACGAGCAGGGCCGAGAGAGCCTGACCGAGATCGGCACTGCCCTGGCCATACCAGCGCCCAAGTGCAGAGGCCTGGATCGACAGCGCGGCGGTGGCCTGCTGGTCGAGCACTTCGAAACGCTGCACGGTGCTGCGCTCGGTGCCCTGCACGCGAGTGACAACCACCTCGCGCCACGCGTCGCTGCTGTCGTCCGCCAAGTCGAGTGACCAGCTGGCACTGGTGACGCTGAGGCCGCTTTGCGGGTCGGCGCTGCTGAGGACCCGATCGTCCACCCGGACTTCCAGCGTCTCGCCGCTGCTCAGTGCGCGATCGAGCTGGCCTGTCAGTGCGCTGCCCACCACGGCACGGCGCACCTGCCCTTGCAAAGCCAGCGCGCCGCTGAGCCAGGCGTTGCCAGTGGGCCACTGCGCGGGGTTGACCAGCGTGGCGTAAGTGGTCGCGGCGAGCGACACCCAGCCGTCGGCGCCGGCAGAGGCGGCTGTGCCCATGGCCTGACGGCACGCGTCAAGCCAGGCCGCGGCGACCTCCAGTTGCCCGCCAGCCGCCCCCAGGGCCTGGGCCAGCACGGCGGCTCGGGCACCATCGACCAGCGCCAGCGTGGAGAAATCGGTAGCGGTGAAATTGGCCGCAAAGGCCGATTGCTGCACCAGTGTGTTGAACGCCGAGAGGGAGGCGGGATCGGTGGCAGTGTCGGTGTAGACCAGCTGATCGAGGGACACGATGCCCCGATCAACCAGGGCCTGGACCCAGGCGTCAGCCTCCAGCCCGCCCATGGCGGCCTGATGCAGTTGCACCACCCCGTTCGGCGTGGTGCCACCCAGCACCTGCACCTCGCTCATCACCACCGCGTCGGGCGACATTGCGCGCACCACCTCAAGCTGCGCGCGGCTGAGCAGCACCGTGGACACGGTGGCACCGGGGGCCCGATTCACCGCGATGCCAAAGTGGGCGTAACGGTTGGATTCGTCGAACACCGCCGGGTCGGCAACCAGGTCAGCGCCCAGCGCAGCCTGCAAACTGGCCAAGTCGGAAACGACGGGCGCCACTGTCGAATAGTTGATGTTGACCGGCGCACCGAACACCGTGGTGAGCTGCGCCGAGAGATCCTGCCACTGCGCTTCGGTCAAGGCCAGACCCACCACCTGCGCACCGCCTTGCACGGCCGTGGCAACGCTGGCAAGCAGCGCAAGGCCGGTGATATCGGCAGCGGGCCAGGTGCTGAGGGCCCGCTGCCAAGCGGCCACCGTGAGGTGAAGGGTGCCACTGCCGGAGCCCGCCGGTGACAAATAGACGGCACCAACCGACACCTCGGATGCAGCCAGCGGCGCAGCGACCCCGGTACCCAGGGTGTTGGCCACTGTGAGAGCCCTGACCACGCTGGTCACGTCCAGGCGCAGATCGGGCAGCGGCCGCCAGCTGCCGTCGTCTTGCCAGCTGGTGCCCAGCAGCAGCAGGAGTTGTTCGAGGTCTTGGTTCACGAAAGGAATGGCAGTGGTGCTCATGGAGGTCTCCGGGGTGACTGGTAACGATTGGGAGTGAAAGGTGGTGGTGCTCGTGGCGTCTGGCGGGCTCATGACCCGATGGACGTCTCAGCGCTCGCGCAGGCTTTCGCTTGTGTGGCGCATCAGGGGACTCAGGAAGTACTCGATCACGCGGCGCTGGCCGGTCTTGATTTCGACCGCCACCGCCATGCCGGGGCCGAGCGAAGCGGTTTTGCTCTCGGGCAGTTGCTGGCTGTGCAGGCGCACACGCACGGCGTAGACCAGACCCAGCTGTTCGTGCGCGATGGCGTCGCGGGAGATGCGGCTCACGGTGCCGTCCAGCGTGCCGTAGCGCGTGAACTCGAAGGTGTCGACCTTCACGTGGGCCTCTTGCCCCTCGTGAACGAAGCCGATCTCGCGGTTGGGCAACACGGCCTCGACCTCGAGCACTTCGTCTTTGGGCACCACCAGCATGAGCACCTGTGCGGGTGTGACGATGCCGCCCACGGTGTGCACCGCGAGCTGCTGCACCACGCCATCAACAGGCGCGCGCAGCGTCATGGCACCAACGTTGGCACCGGCCTTCACGAGCTCTTGTTCAAGGGCTGCGATCTGGCGCCGCGCAGTGCCCACTTCGTCGTGGGCAGAACGCAGTGATTCAGCGAAGAGCAAGTCCGCCTGCTGCCGTGTTTCGCGCAGCGCAGCTTCGATCTCCACCAGCCGACTGCGCTGCACGCTCAGATCGCCTTCGAGATCGAGGCGCGCACGCTCCTGTTCGAGAAAACCGTGCTGAGACACGTAGGCCGCGTCAACCAGTCGCTTGTAGTCTCGCGCGCGCTGCTGCACCAGTGGCAAGGTGGTCTCGATCTTGACGAGCTGGGCTTGCGTGGCTTGCTGCTCGGCCTGGCGCCGGGCGATGTCGCTGCGGATGCGCAACCACCGCGTGACGATCTCGGTGTGCTGGGCCTGCAACTGCCGCTGGGCCTCGGCCAGACGCTCGGACTCGAAGGCGTCACTCGCGGCCAGCCTGGGTTCGCGCGCACTGGCGCCGTCCTGCATCGCTTTGAGCGCATCGATCAGCGCCTCGTGCCGCAGCGCATGCAGCTGCTGCGCGAGCAGCTCCTGCCGGATGCGGCCCTGGTCGGCCTCAACGCTGGTGTCGTCCAGCTCGATCAACAGGTCGCCGGCCTTGACGGGCTGGCCCTCGCGCACCGCAATCGCGCGAATGGCCGAGGACTGCAAGGGCTGGATCGACTTGACGTGTTCGCTGGGCACCACCTTGCCCTGGGCCACCGACACGATGTCGACCTTGCCCACGCACGCCCAGAGCACAGCAATGACAGCGAAGGCAATGAGAAGCCACATGGCCACGCGTGGTGCGGGCGAGGGCGGCGCCTCCTGCAAGGCCAGGGCGGGCGGCAGGAATTCAGCCTCCTCGCGCGACCAGTGCCGGCGCTCCCACTGCTCGCGCTGGCTCCACGCTGCGGACCAGACGGCCTTGTAATGGGACAAAAGTGTCCCCAGCGCCTGCATGCGCAGGCGCCACATCGATGGGTGGAACATGTCAGCTCTCCTGCAGGTGCCACAGGTGCGCGTAGGCACCGTCGGGCTTGGCGAGCAGCTCGTCGTGCGAGCCCTGCTCGATGATCTGACCGCGGTCGAGCACGACGATGCGGTCGGCGTGGCGCACCGTGCTCAGGCGGTGCGCAATGATCAGCACGGTGCGGCCCGCGCAGATCGTTTTCATGTTGTCCTGGATGGCGCGCTCGGATTCGTAGTCGAGCGCGCTGGTGGCTTCGTCAAAGATCAGGATGCGCGGGTTGCCGAGCAACGCTCGGGCAATGGCAATGCGCTGGCGCTGCCCGCCAGAGAGGGAGGCACCGTGTTCGCCGACCATGGTGTCGTAGCCTTCGGGCAATTCGCTGATGAAGTCGTGGGCGCCGGCCAGTTGCGCCGCGCGCATCACCGCTTCCAGCGGCACACCCGGGTCGGTGAGGGCGATGTTGGCGCGCACGCTGCGGTTGAACAACACGTTTTCTTGTGGCACCACGCCCACCTGACGGCGCAGCGAAGCGGTGTCGGCCAGCGCGAGGTCTTGCCCGTCCACCAGCACGCGGCCTCGCTCGGGCACGTGCATGCGCTGCACCAGCCGCGCCATGGTGCTCTTGCCGGAGCCTGAGCGCCCCACAAAGGCCACCACCTGCCCAGGCTCGATGCGCAGCGAAATGCCGCGCAGCACTTCGGGCGTGTCGGGCCGGTAACGAAACACGGTCTGGTCGAACTCGATCTGCCCACGAAGCACGGGCAAGGCGCAGCGTTGCTGGTCGGACTCGGTGCGCGTGTTGAGCACGTCGCCCAGGCGCTGCATGGAAATGCCGACCTGCTGGAACTCGGTCCACATCTGCGCCAGGCGCATCACCGGGTTGGACACGTGTCCGGCCAGCATGTTGAAGGCGATGAGCTGGCCCAGCGAGAGCTGCCCGTCGATCACCAGCCGCGCGCCCAGCCACATCGTGGCCACGGTGACCAGCTTGCCTACCATCTGCACGCTGCTGCCCGCGAAGATGGACAGCACCACCGCGCGGAACGAGGCACGCACATAGGCGGCGAGCTGGCCGTCCCACTGGCGCGTCCACTGCGGCTCGACCGCCATGGACTTGAGGGTGTCGATGCCGCTGACCGACTCGACCAAAAAGGACTGGTTGTCGGCACCCCGGTTGAACTTCTCGTCCAGCCGGCGCCGCAGCACCGGCGTGATGAGAACCGAGATCGCGAAATAGCACGGCAGCGAAACCACCACGACGAGCGTGAGCCAGCCGCTGTAGAGCAGCATCACGCCAATGAAGACCACCGAGAAAATGAGGTCGAGCACGACGGTGATGGCGTTGCCGGTGAGGAAGGACCGGATGTTTTCGAGCTCGCGCACGCGCGCCACCGAATCGCCCACGCGGCGGGCCTGAAAGTACGCCATGGGCAACGCCAGCAGGTGCCTGAACATGCGCGCGCCGAGCTCGACGTCGATGCGGCTGCTGGTGTGCGAGAACACGAAGCTGCGCAGGCCGCCCAGCACCACCTCGAACACGCTCACCACCAGCAAGCCGATGGCAATCACGTCGAGCGTGGACATGCTCTGATGCACCAGCACCTTGTCCATCACAACCTGGAAAAACAAGGGCGTGACCAACGCGAAGAGTTGCAAGACCAGTGAAACCGCCAGCACTTCGATGAGCAGACGGCGGTACTTCACGATCGCCGGGATGAACCAGGAAAAGTCGAACCGTGCCAGCTGACCCACCAGCGATGTGCGAGAGGTGAATAGCACCAACTCGCCATTCCATCGCGCCTGCAGCTCGGCGATCGGCAACCAGCGCGGCGCACCCTGCAGAGGATCCTGGACCAGGACCCGCATGTCGGCGCCTTCGCCTTCGACACGGGCCAGCACGAAGAAGCGTGAATCTGCATCCTGGGCGAGCGCGGGCAGGGGCAGGTGTGCCAAGCGCTTCAATGCGGCGCGATGCACCTTGGCGTGCAGACCGAGATGGCGCGCGGCCAGCAGCAGGTCGGGCAAGCGCAAGTTTTCGCCGGCTTCAGCGAAACGGTGGGCGATCTGCTCGGGGTCTGCGCTCAGGCCGTGGAAGCGCGCGAGCATGGTCAGGCAGATCAGGCCGGTGTCGGGTTCGCGCGCGGCCTGCGCCTGTGCATCCGGGATCGGGTGACCCTGTCCGAAAGGGGATTCCAGGACTGCTGTCGACATGGCGATTCGGCAACCGTGGTCACCGCTCGTGGTCTGTTGGCGTTGAACAGACGTTTGTTGTCCCTGTGCACTTGTCTCTTGGTCGCGAGTCTAGGCAGGGCGCCTTCGCAGATCGATACTGCGAATGCACTAAAACTTCTCGCGCCCCTGAAATTTTTGTGACAAGGCACACCATGTCCCTCGACACGATCATCACGCACAACATGCTGGCGACCTCGTCACAGGACACGAGGCCCGACGCGTGCGCGCTGGTGTTGATGGGCGGCGGCGCACGCACCGCGTACCAGGCCGGTGTGCTCAAGGCGCTGGCCGCCATGCAGCCCGCGGCGAATCAGGCGTTTCCGTTTCAGTGGTTGTTCGGCACATCAGCCGGCGCGCTCAACGCGGCTTATCTGGGCAGCATGGCCTTGCAAGGTGTGCCTGCCCTCACGCAGCTTGCGAGTTTCTGGATGGGACTGCGCTCGGAGCAGGTGTACCGGCTGGAGGCACCGGGTTGGGTGCGCGCGAACCGTCTGGTGGCGGGCTGGACGCTGGCGCGCCAGGTGCGGCGCCACCGCGCCCTGCTCGACACGCTGCCGCTGGTCAACACCTTGCACCGGGCGATCGATCTGCCGGGCCTGGAAAGCGCGCTGGATCGGGGCGCCATCCATGCCCTGGGTGTCACAGCCTCCAGCTACACCAGCGGTGAGCACTGGACCTTCTGCCAGACGCGCAACGGCCACACAGTGCAACCCTGGCACCGCCCGGGACGCCGGGCGACTTTCCAGCCCATCACGATCGAGCACCTGATGGCATCCAGCGCCATCCCGTTCCTGTTTCCGTCGGTGCCGCTCTGGGTCGAGGGCCACAAGGAGCACTTTGGCGATGGCTCCATGCGACAGCTCTCGCCGCTGTCGCCTGCCATCCACTTCGGCGCGCGCCGCGTACTGGTGATCGGCGTGGGTCAGCCGCAGCGCTCGGGCATGGTGGCCCGCACAGACGGCGACCCCACGGCCGGCACCATTGCCGGCCACGCCATGGCAAGCGTGTTCCACGACACCTTGCAGGCCGATGTGGAGCAGGCGCAGCGCGTGAGCCAGACCTTGTCGCGCTTGCCACCGGCCCTGGCTGCCGCGCTGCCCTACCGGCCGGTGGATGTGCTGGCCATCCAGCCGAGCTTCTCGCTGGACGAGCTGGCCCGCAAGCACATTGGTGAGTTGCCTGCGCCCACCCGCAACACCTTGGCCGGACTGGGCGCCCTGGACACCGCCCGCGGCGCCGCCGGCAGTGCCGCGTCATTGGCCAGCTACCTGTTGTTTGAACCGGGTTTTGTGCACGCCCTCATCGAGCTCGGCGAGCACGATGCCTGGCGAAGAAAGGATGAATTGATGCGCTTTATGGCGCCTCACGCATCGCTTGCGAGCGCAGCGGCGGTGCCATAATTCGACGGACAAATACCCCCCACGGAGAGCCCCATGGACAGCACGCCCCCCAGTTGCGTGCTTTCAGCCACCCCCGCCACCGTCTGATCGCCGCCGCCTGC
>LNFM01003935.1_pt1 | contig 28205 bp, 29 predicted proteins | sample 596031 | NCBI WGS metagenome assembly LNFM01 (sample SAMN04254537, study PRJNA301005) | activated carbon metagenome | isolation source: dual media filters at the Ann Arbor, Michigan drinking water treatment plant | place: USA: Ann Arbor
TGCCACTCCTGATAGGGAGGTGTTCTTTGATAATTTACAGGTAACACATATACGAGGGCCATTATTGGAGGAGACTCATTATTATCCTTTCGGGTTGACAATGGCGGGAATATCTTCTAAGGTATTGAGTTTTGGAAGCCCATATAATAAGAAAGGTTATAATGGAAATGAAATACAGAACAAAGAATTTAGTGATGAAAATGGTTTAGAGTTATATGATTTTAATGCCAGAACTTATGACCATCAACTAGGACGGTTTATCCAAATTGATCCACTAAGTGAAGAAGCAGACCAGGAAAGTTGGAGTCCATATCATTATACCTATGACAATCCCGTAAGATATAGTGACCCTGATGGAAAATGTCCTTGTTTATTAGTTCCCATTATTCAGGCCGTTACTGCTGCTTTTGCAGCCGGTACGACAACATATGTAGTTGTTAAGTCTTATCAGAATGCAGACTTAGACTTAGATTTGAATATAAGTCTTCCTGCTACCACTGGCACTGGTACGGCACGCCCGGCAATGGCTGGAAGTGCTGCTCAATTAGATTTTGCTGTTGAAAGGCAATTGGCTAAAGCTAAAAATACTCCTGAGCCAGTGCAAGCACAAGGAGCAACACAAGGAGGTAACGCAGGGAATGCGGCAAGATTGTTAACGACGAAAAAAGACCGTGTTGTGAATCAAAAATCTGGTGAAAAGGCTCAGAATCAGTTGGAGGGGATAGAGATAAAACAAGAAAAGGAAAAGAAAAATGCTGCTAGCCAAGGCGAAAAGCAGAATAAAATAAATAGCACAAAGAAAAGTCAACAAAATTTAAACACGGCGCTTAAAAAAATAAAAAATTTATCAGACGCTCTAGATGATTTTTAAATTATGGAATACTCTCAGTCTGACACGTTAATAATCGAAAAGGCTTTTGAATATAAAGCGAAAGGTGCTTTTTTAGAAGCATTGGATTTGCTTAACCCTTTAGAAAAAAAGTATTTAAATGATAAAGTATTAGCCGGATTATTGGCAACTTTGTTTTTTGAGTTGCAAGACTATGAAAATAGCGAGAAATATTTCAGAAAGGCGAGCCAGCTTAATCCCAAATCAGAGTTATCTTCTCTCGGATTGTTTCACAGCTTATTTCATCAAAATAAAACCCTTCTCGGTTTAGAGGAAATTCAAAGATTTACTTCTTCAAATAAGTATAAATTATATAAAACAACAATTTCAGAGTTGAAGTCAAATTTTGACAAATTTGATAATCTGGAAAAAGAGATTATTAGAAACCTGAGATAGTCCGTACTTTTTCCTGCCCGTCTCCTTCGCCCCACCCGTAAACGTTCCCGCCCATGTCTGCCCGTGGGGTTAAGTGTGTTGGCAGGCGACATTGGGCATGCTACGGAGCAACAAAGACAAGTTGTTCTAAGAATGCTGAGTAATGCTTGCAGCCAGCTTAAAATTATATTTATGGGATTGATATTAATTCAAAGTAAAGGTTAAAAGGTCTCGGTCTCATTCCCTTGCCAGCAAAAACGCACGCCAGCTAAAGCGTAGTACTATTTCATAGAACTACGCTTTTTGCTTCACAGGACTTACCCGGCTTCGCCTGGGTAAACTCCTGCTTGCAACCCGCTGTCATGGTTTTTGGCTACGGTCACTCGCCTTCGTCCACTGCTTTTAAAGATGGATGTACTATTCGCTACGCTCATACAACATCCATCTTCCGCAGTTCCTCATATTAGCCCCACTGCTTCGGCAATCCTGCAAAATATCTCTTCGCACAAAAGCATAGCTGATACTTTTTGTCTGCCTCGCAGTGGGAGCGCCACCTGCGGGGTTTCCAGTCGCTGGAACACAGGAAGCCGATATGTTGTTTTGCTGTCACAATACCCTCGCACATTGACATGCCACACAAAACAAGCCACGCTATGCAGCGGCTTGCGTATTTTCAATACTCCCAGCCGCAGCTACTGGAAACCCATGGCGCAGGCGGTGGCGCAGGAATTGAGATTCACGGAGGGCTTAAATATTTAAAAAATAAACAATTCTTGAATGAATAATACTGTAAATTTATCAACATGGCCTTAATAATGAATTGCTTGTTAAATTTGCTTACATGTTAATTGATATTATTTTTGAGTAATACATTTATGGGCACTCCAAATTATAATGAATTAATAATAAGGGAAAGGTTTAATTATAAAACTACCCGAACGCTTAGTGAGGAGTTTACAAGTGATAAGAATAGAATTATTTTTTCCAGCCCTTTTAGGAGGTTACAGCAGAAAGCTCAGGTTTTCTCTTTAGAAACAAATGCAGCCGTAAGAAGTAGACTAACGCATACGTTAGAAGTAGCAACTATTGGAATTTCTTTAGCAGAAAAAATCGCAGATAAATTAGTTGAAAATAACCTCATCACACAAGATTTAGTTCTTCCCTTTATTAAAATAATTGAAAATGCATGCTTGATCCACGATATAGGTAATCCGCCTTTTGGTCATTTTGCAGAAAACGCCATTAAAGAATGGTTTAAAAAAAACTGGAAGAAACTTTTTTTTAAAGCGTCGAAGTTAAATAAATCTGATTTGCAAGAAGCTCCCATTAACAAAGAGTTAATCCTTGATTTTCTACATTTTGATGGGAATCCTCAAGGACTTAGAATAGTTTGTACGCTACAGGATGTTCCAGGAAATTTTATAAATTTTGGGCTTAATCTAACTTATAGCCAAATAGCTTCAATCGTTAAATATTCAGGTTCTACAAGCAATGTAGATCCGAAAAATCCGTTGAATAAGAAAGCAGGATATTTTTTCTCAGAAAAGGAAAAAATTGATAAAATTAAGAGGACATTGAATTTTACGAATAGATACCCTTTAACTTATATAATGGAGGCTGCCGATGACATATCCTATTGTTTGAGTGATATAGAGGATGGATTTGAAAAAAAAATACTAACACCACAATATTTTTTCGAAAAACTAAAAGTAGAATGGGAAAAATACTCTGATCAGCCGCACACTTACGATAGTTATTTTGCGGGAAAAAATAAGGCTGATTTTTTTAAATTTAAGATTGAATTTACCCGAGCTTTAATAGAACATGCAATTGAAACATATATCGAAAAGCATGACGAAGTTATTAATGGTAGCCTTCATGAATTAATTGACAAGAGTACAGATGGAGGGTTATTGTTAAAATGTTTAAAGACTGTATCTAGGAAATATTTATTTAGGTCTTCTGATGCGGAAAATAATGAATTAGCAGGGCACGAAATAATCTTGGGAATTCTTAACAAATACGGGGCACTACTTAAACTTGAATACACTAAATTCTACGATTTAGTATCTTCAAAGGACGATTTAGATAAAGTACTTGGCTCTGGATTGGATTTAGAATGGCGGTTGTTTAATAGATTACCTGAAAAATACATCGAGGCGTATAAATTTGAATTTGAAAAATGTAGAAATGAGTTTAGTGAAGAATCTACTTTCAAACAATATGAATGGTTTTACAGGGCTCATTTAATTGTTGACTATATCTCTGGAATGACTGATAATTATGCTTTAGAAACATATAAGCTTTTGTATGGGATTAAAATCTAATAATAAAATACATTTAGAGTCTCCCATTTCAATTCTGTTGAAGTCTTGTATTATTAGAGAGAATCATGACTTAGCTTTTCACTACAGTAAATATGTAAATGGGATACCTGGGAGTGGTTTAACTAAGTATAGAAAAGTCGTAGAAGTGATTGACATTGCTACTTTTCCAAAAAAAATTGAGAAAGAACTAAAAAGATTAAAAATTGATGAAGAATTAGCTATACATTCTTTAGTATTAAAAAACAACTCAGAGTATCAAATTCCTTTAATTGATTTTGCCAGCCCAACAGAAGAGGAAGTTTTTTTCTTCATGTCTATTTTACAGGAAAAGTACAATTATGATATTTATTTATTCAAATCCGGCAGATCCTATCACGCATATTTTGACACGTTGCTATCATCTTCTGAATGGAAAAAATTTTTGGGAGATTTGTTATTGCTAAATAGAGGGACATCCCAAATTACGGATACTCTGTGGATAGGTCATTCATTACGGCAAGGCTATTCTTCTCTTAGATTATCTTGTAATACCACTCTTTATTTATCCTATCCCACCTTTTGGCAAAAAATTCCACGTCATAACTTAGAACTTCATGAGAACAATAAAGTGATTTCCATCTCCAAATCAACAATACATTCTTATCAATATAGGCCTATATTTATTTGGCTTACTATAATAGCAGTAGTTGCTAAAGTTGTAGGAGTTTTCAAGAGCACACATAGATAGGATAAAATAAGGCTAATATGCCTTTAAAGGGTATATTTTGTAGTGTTATTAAAAACGATATTCTAAATCCCTCCTTTTAGCAACTTTTCTTTGATCACGAATTATTCGGCTCGCCAGCCGGCAAAGATATTTCCTTGCACAATTCGTCGGGCAAGGTAACCTGCGGTTGCTTGGGAAAAAAATCTCCACCATTTATTAAATAAAATAAGTTTGCGGGTAGTATTTTTTTCTAGCAAACCTTGCCCTCCTCTCCACGCCTAATACAGGTGCCTAAGGGCTTGCCGAATGAGGCGTAGCCGACCATTTATTTTTTAATCTTTAAAACAAACAGTTATGATTCTCGTAAGACGTATCTCAAAGGATGCAACAGTAAAATCAAGGAAGACAGAGAGGTTGTGAGCTTCTCACTTGCACTCAATGACTATTACAGGTTCAAAGAGCAGTTGAAGGGGTAAACATTACTTTATATTACAATTGCTCATATGAGCTTGGTACTACAATTACACCCTAACTCAAGGGGCGTATTCATATCAATGCATATAAGGTCCGGATGGAGAAGCGAAAGCAAATCTTGTCATGTAAATGGTATTACTATTCACCACCCGAAAAGGGCACTTATCGCAGAGAATTACTCAGTTGAAGCCAGTTTCTGATGACTTGTCTTTTCAAGTGTTTCTAATTAATACAGAAGCATTTTGCTCCTGTATGATAAGGCTAAAAAAGCTGCCACCGTATGTACGGTGACAGCTTGAATGAGATCAAAGCGATAAAATATATTAAAAAATATTTTCAGGTGATTGCCAGGAGTCGTATTTTAAATTAGTAAAACATCATTGGCAATAGAAAATATTTTGACTATGCGTACTATACTTCTATTCGCAGTATTATTTAGTTATCTATCCATTAATGGACAGCAATCAGTAAAATTTTACGAAAATTATTTTCGAAATTATATTGATAACTACACTGTAAATTATTATGGTAAATCTTACAATCGCCATCAAATAGAAACTATTACAGATAGCCTTTTAAATACAATTTACAAGCGTAAATATCCCGATGATGGGTTTCGGATGTACGGGAACTATTATTTTAATAGCAAGAGCTTTAAGCATACGATTGATAAAATAAAAGAACTTACCCTAACAAAGGAAAGTTACATGGAAAACATTGGGGGTATTATTGAGAGATTGGACAGTTTGGAACCGAAAGGAAAAATACACGCTATAGATCGTTTGCTGTCGAAATACAGGGGAATAAAAGATACTGCATTTCTTAGGGAGTTAAATAAACTGACTACGCAATTTCCTGTTTTTGAGAAAGAGGATTTAGATAAATCATTTCATTATTCGCTACAAGCACTTGGCGATATGTATGTGGGAAGAGAGTATCTGCCTTTTGCACTTGAAATGTACTGTCAGGGGTTGATTTTTGCGGATAGCATAAAGGACTATTATGGTAAAGCATATTTGGAATCTCGAATCGCAGATCTCTATTTACATAGAGATGTTTCTTCCTATAGACGAAAAGCAGCAGATCATTTTTATAAGGCCTCACAAAATTATTTATATTCCGGGGATACTTTACAATCTATCAATGCAAAATTGGGGGCAACTAGGCAAAGCTTTTGGTCAATGCCAGCGATGAAATTTGAGGATTATGCGAGCTTTCAATATTTAATAAAAGAGGGTAAAAGTTCTGAAGAACAAGGGAAAATTGCAGAAAACTATATGTATAATGAGATGCTGGTGAAGGTTTTTACTTCTGCATATGAAGTGCTAGAACGCAAGATACCAAATCCACCAATAGATTTATATTACAACGCCTATACCGTTCTATATGAATACTTCTTTAATATCGGGGATTTAAAAACTGCAAAAGAATATTCAATACTCCGACTTTTTTTTTCAATGGATGGCGATGGTTATAGTATTCCTCATGTTATGGAAAGCTTACAAGGCTTGGCAGATTTATACTGGCGAGAGAATAATTATCCCAAAGTTATCGATGCTGTCAACAGAATGATTGATTTGGGTGAATGGAGTGGGTTTGAATTTCAAACATCTTATGCTGTATTTTATAAGGCATTCTACGTCTCAAAAATGGGTAACCCAATTCAAGCACTTTCAATAGCAAGAAAAGAACTTGAGTTTATTGATTCTTTAAACGTCATTGATCCAGACGCCCTTCGGGAGAGAGGTTATTCATGTCTTTCTAATATTTTTTATGATTTGTGTGAGCTTGATTCAGCAGACTTTTATCAGGATCGCTTTCGCTCTTTTCAAAATGATTATACTGAAGAAATGGACAGGTTAATGTCCACAGAGTTTGATTATACAAATGGAGTGTTCGAAAAGAAGATTGCTGCGAGTGAGGCAAAGCTTTTTAAAAGCAAGGAGCTTCTAGCATTGGTAAATTCTAGGGTAGCATTGATGGGTAAAGAAAGTACGAAATTACATTTGCAGATCCAGCAATCAAAGGACTCTCTTGCCGATATGAATAGTCGAATGGTAGTGCAGAAACTAACCAATGATTCTTTAACAAGAACCAATAGTTCACTTAGATTTGTCAGTGATTCGCTGACGGCTGATATAAATAAGAAAATAATATTAGTTGCCCAATTGGAAAAGAAAAGTACAGTTTGGCGCAATAGCGCTTTGGGTGCACTAGCAATTCTGGTTGGTATTGTCTTTTGGAACCGGGATCGAATGAAGCGTAAGAATAATAAAATTAAAAATACAAGAGAGGAATTATCAGCTCTTACAAAGGGGAAAATTCATAATATTAGAGGCAACTATACGACAGTTCAAACATTAATTTTGAAAAGAGATTTTGAAAAGGCAGAACAATACATTGATAAATGTGCGACTGCATTTACTTTATCCCTTGATAAGTGGGAGGTTGAGGAAAAAAAATACTTCCTTTCAGACGAGGTGATGGCAATGAATGCATTAGCAGAATCTGAGAAAGTCCTTGGTAAGAATATTGAAATAAAGAAAGATGATTTGCTCGTTCTTGAGAAAGAAGGAATGATATTTATGCCGGAAGTCTTCACCACCTTATTGCATAATTCAATAAAAGCAAAGGCAACTTTTTTTACTATTAAAGCAAATAAGGAGAATAGATTTGTAATTTTTGAAATTTCGGATAATGGACGTTCATCCAGAAAGGAAAGTTATATCAATTATTCTAAGCCTAACAAGGGATTAACGCTTTTAGAAAGAAGAATTGTAAATATCTGGGCGGATAAAAAATGGGGAAAAAAACTAAAGCACTCGCTTGATATTTGTATTGATAACGGGACCACTATAAAATTTGCTTTTCCATATGAACTATCCGCTTAAAACAATTATTGTAGAGGATAATCCAGACCATCTGTTTAACCTGGAGCACTTTTTAATGCCGTATAAAAAAGTCATTTCTATTCAGCAGCGAGCTACTACATATGAGGAAGCTATTTTTTTATTATCAAACGAATCTTTCGATTTATCACTTTTAGATATTGAGTTGGATAATGGTATGCAGTGTTATGATTTATTAAAAAGAGTTAACCATGATCAATTCGGAATAATTTGTTTTGGAACACAAAGCTCTTCTGTGAATCTTGAGTATTCTAGTTCAATATCAGGGTACTTGTTTTTGCCTAAACCATATTCTACAGATGGGACGTCACGCTTTATCAGCCAATTACAGGAAAAAGTAAAACATCGGGGTGTAATGAATTTGGCTCAGAGTAGCTATAAAGATCAAATACCTTTATCATTACTTACATATTCAGGAATACTAAATATAATGCCTGATAATATCCTCATGATTAGTGTAGCGGATAAGGAATGCAGGCTTACATTATATGATAACCCTAATAATTCACCGGAGATAAAACTGAGAGCAGCATTAATAGATTTTGAGAAAACATTGAATCCTTTGTTTTTTAAAAGAATAGGAAAAAATTATCTTATTAATATAAAACGTTGTCATTCATACAAGGATGGAATAATAATATTAAGAAATATAGCAAGGAAAGAATTTATTGTGGAAATCAAAGAAGGTATAGCTGAATTTCTCGCTCTGTTTAATCAAATCAAAAAATAATTTTTTCTGAGGCACGAATTTCCGTCTTTCAGGACACATCTTCCCCAGATGGCACCAAAGTGCTTGTTCCCTTTTTTTTAAAGAGGTATGATTGTGCTTTCAATCGCTCTTTAACAGCAAAATAATCAAGATCAAACAAAAAGGGACTCTGTGCTTGAAACACAGAAATCCCAATCAGCCCAGATGGTACCTGGACCTTAAAAGAAGCTTATCATTTTTCAGAATTTTTGTCAATCATAGGCATTTTAAGTTTTAGGGAACCGGACATCTGGCAGATGATCCGGATTTTTTATGCCTAAAACAAACCAAATGAACAAGCACAAAAAAAATTCGACAAATGAGAACAATTGGATTTTTCTTGATATGCAGAATTTGCATAAAGGTGTCCAGGAGAAGGGCTGGAAAATTAATTGGAAGCTTTTCAGAAGCTACCTGCGTACTACTTTCTCAGGAACTAGAGCCTTCGCTTTTATGGGATATATAAAAGAAAATGAATGGCTATATGACAAACTTAAAAGAGCCGGGTTTATCCTTGAATTCCGGCCAGTAAAGCAGCTTGAAAATGGAATGATAGATGGAGGTAATGTAGATGCTGATCTAGCTTCTTTTGTAATGGATTACAAGAACGAATATAGCAAGGCAATAATTGTAGCCGATGATGCCGATTATTATAGAACTATAAAAAGCCTAAATACTCAAGGAAAATTAAAGCTTGTTATTAGTTCTCACCCCATTAAGCAAACCTCACAATTAATTAAACACGCACTTAGGCAAGAACAGCTTCTAAGCATTCATTGGATGAGAAAATTTATTAGCTAATCATTAATTTTTTAGTAATGGATAAGCAAACTATTTATACCTGTCCTTCAGAAGTTCATAGAGCTATTGAAGAGGGATACCCTCTCAAATTTGTTTTTAGCGAAGGTTTTTTGTGTTGTAATGATTATGCTGAAGTACGGTATTGCATTAAGGATGTTCAGAAGAAGCCGATACCAGATTTAATCAATGAAATGACTGTGTACCGAATAGAGACAGCTGATGGATTGCGAGGATATGCAATAGCTGTCTGGGATACTTTAAGAGAATATGAATTTTAATTAATCATTTAATTCTAAAAAAATAGTTATGCAAAACCAAGAAATTACAATCACCAATTACTCTCACCCAAAGATCGAAAGACAGTTAAATAATTTGGAAGCAGAAGTGAATGCCTTTAGTTCCTTGCAAGGTAAAGAGGATGCAGAAAAGGATGTCTGTCTTTCTGAATCTATCTATAAAATAAAATTTCTGGAGCCGCTTCAGAGTAAAGTCCAAGGAGAAGGTATTGATTTGGTAAGACAAACGTTGCTCCCCGCAAGCCATATACATGAAGTTAATGAAGCGGAAGCAGCAGCAAATAAGCGGATACAGATTATTAATAATGAGACCAACGATAAGAAACAAAAGCGGATGTCCTCTTTCCGCAAGCAAAATGCGATTACACCTGATCCATTCAAAGTAAAATATGGCACATGGTTTTTACCGACTACTATCGGTTTTGGCATAGCAGATGGTTGTGTAGCATACTCCAATTTCCGAGCAGGTTCTTATCCTCCTATGCTCGCTTTTTTTACTTCATTGGCGATTGCAATTGCTATTAGCTTTTCGCATTTCGGATATACACCCTGGTTTACCAAAGCTAAATCAGAAAGAGAGCGAATAAAACGTATACTTATTACTCTTTTTGGGGCTTTTATATTCTTCCTATTGATAAGTTCCCTTCGGGGAAATGCTGCCAGTAATACAGTTGATATTTCTCTTGACGGTTCTGCCATTGCTGCCCCAGCCAGTTCTAATATCAAAAGCTTGCCAATTGCACTTGCCAGTTTCGGTCTTTTTACATTGGTGTTATTCCTTGCTCTTCGTTTCTGGATGTCAAAAAAAGAACGCCTGGAAATGGAAGAGTATTCAAGACTAGTAGCAGAAATAGCAAAGCTTGATGCAGAGATAGCTGCCATGGACAGTGAAAAAAAGAACATACAGGAAACAATTGCCAAGCAACGGAGCGAAGCGAGAAAAATATTTGACTATGCCATCAACTGCATCAGGAGATGCAAAAACATTGCTCAAAACGGCGTATCAATATATAAGCGTGTGTATGCAAGATTTCGAAATGACGAAGTGCCTGATTTTTTCGCATCACCAATTGATTTAAAGTTTGATGATAGTTTGCAATTTTTTAATGTACAAAAAACTGAAACTGTATGAAAAACATTTTTATTATTTCGGTAATTACAGTCGCAATAAACAGCTGTGATACCAATGCTTCGGGAGACGCAAATTTACCAGAGTCAGTAGCCATATCTGTTGTCCTTGATGTTACAGATAAAAGAATCTATCTGCCAGCGGCAGATGATGTTTTGCGTTTATTTGATTGTCAGAAGGCTCCTGATGCTTCATACCTGTTTCGACTACGTTCTATCACTGATAAGCGATTGACTCCTATTGAAAGCATTTTACTTTCGGATGCTAGAAACATGGAAAAGGACAATAAGGATGACGACCCGCAGTTTCGAAACAAAAGTATTCTCTCCTTTTACACTGCCGTGCGATACAGAATGAAAGAGTTTTATACAAAAACAGGCACTATAAAATCCCTGGATAATTCGGAGTGTTTCCGTGCTGTTGCAGGCGAGCTTGCTTTTTTAGCCAGTGTAAATATTAAGCGGCGCATTTTACTGATTGCAAGCGACCTGATTGAAAAAAGTGATATATGGGATTTTTATTCGGCACTACCGGCATCTCCTGAAGTCCTTGCTAAAAAAATTGAGGGTACAAGCTTATTGCCCCCAAATATGAAAAATATTGAAGTTGTTTTTTTATTTAATCCAACCGACAGAGAAGAGGACAAGACTTTTAGCCTGATTGCTGAAGGGTACAAATTGGCATTGGAGACTAAAGGCGCAAAGGTCAGTATACAAGCTAGTTTATGAGCAGTAATAACCAGTCAGCAGGTAATATGTTGCAGGGTGCGGTCAAAAATTTATTTGCCGCAACTTTAAAAATCCTCGCATTGATTGTTGCCTGGCTTTTTGAAATGGCCGGAAGGATCCTTTTCTGGATTTCAGAACAGATTAAACGGAACGCTAAATAATTTATATGCTTTTAAATTTAATACTATCAACTGGTACTGGGATTATTGATGTGCTAGGTAGTTTGTTTCGAAAGGAGCCAGACCATACTTATACGGCTGAGTTTGGAAATCCTTCAGAGCATCTTAGCCAATTCAATCATGGCTTTGCAGTTACCGGCTCAAAAGCTCTCACCAGAAAAATTTCACATAATAATTGTGCTCTTTTTGGCCCGACTGGCAGCGGTAAGAGTTCTGTTGTTATCATCAGTTCAATATTCTCCATTGCAAAAGGCAAATCCTCTATCATTATTAATGATGTTTCTGGTGAAGTATATCAGGCAACAAGTGCCTATCTCGCAAAAAAAAATTACAAGATATTAAGACTCGATTTTTCTAATTCTTCTAATAGCGAGTCATTTAATCCATTGGTAGAGTGCAAGAGTATTTCAGATATACAAAAGGTAGCGTTACTGATAGTTCGTAATTCGTCAGGAGAATCAAAGGGCGATGTTTTTTGGGAGCAGAGTGCAATCATGCTGCTTTGTCTGATGATGCGGTATTTGGTATTTCATGCTCCGCCGGACTACAGAACATTACAAAATACACTCCGCATGATTGAAACTTTTGCCGTAAACCCTGAACTAATTGATAAGCTTTTTGTAAAGACTGGTGATGAATCTTTACTGGATGCCTACAAAGCAACTGTAGTCGTTGGAGACAAAACACTTCAAAGTATTATTGCTACTGCACGAACTGCATTGAGCTTGTTCTGTGATCCCGAAGTATGTAAGACCACAGCAACTAACACTATTGATTTTAATCTACTAAGAAAAGAACCGGTTGCTTTGTTTGTATGTAATCCGCTTAAAGACCTGATGTATTTTAAGCCACTGTCAGCTTTGTTCTTTCAAAGTCTTTTCAATTATTCATTGTCACGTATACCTCAAAGGAGTGAACGTTCCATTTTTTTCCTATTGGATGAAGCAGCTACTATGCGATTCCCTGCACTATCCACAACGATTTCAAATATTAGAAAATTTTCAGCAGGTATATTGCTCTGCATGCAAGATGAAATGGCATTGATTTCTCAATACGGCCAGGCAGAAGCACACCATATAAAAACGAACTGTGGTACGCAGATTTATTTAAAGGGACAGCCTCTGCATACCTGCAAAGAGTTATCACAAATACTAGGTAAAAGAACATTGCTCGATGAAAAGGGTCATGAGCGCACCCGTGAATTGCTAACGCCCGATGAATTGAGAATACTGGAAGAAGCAATTGTTTTAATTGGTAACCATCCACCTCTAAAGTGTAAGACAGTGCCACACTTTGAAAATATTTGGATCAGTAGTCATACAAGGCTATCGCCCTATCAATTGGAAGCAAAGAATGCTATAGCCCCGTCACTCATTCAATTTGACAACTTATGAGTAGAAACCAAGGCAATAAAAATTTATATGAATACCTGGAGCCATTCCTTGAAGCCGGAAATGAAGATGATATTGCCAACGCAAGAAAAACTTATTGGAGTAAGTACAAAGCAGAATGGAGAAGAAGAAGAAGGCAAGAGCAAAAGGAGTTTACAATTTCTTTTACTGTAAAGGAGTTACAAGTATTAAAATCCGCAACCGATAAACATAACCGCAGTTATACGAGGTATATTAAGGAAGCGACTCTGGCTTATTCGCTGAAACTTTTTTTAATCCCCGATGTAAAGACCGTAAATGAGATTCGGGGATTACTGGCCTTGAATTATAACGTGTTCCAACAGCTAACGGATGAAGAAAAGCTTAATTCCGCAACCGGTATGGAAGCAATGCAAAGAATAGTTGATATGGAAACCCTAGTCCTTAGTAGTCTTGAACAACCAAAGTCTTTAGAGCAATGGCTAAAGAAATTGGTGGAAAGTAGTCCAGATAGCAAAACAAAAATCATTGAATTACTAGAAACAGCGCACCCATGATCTTAAAAGCCCTTACAAGAAAAGCAGGAAGCGGACAGCTTGTTAAGTATATTCTTAGGTATGCGATTAATCCCGAAAAGCAAGCAACAAAACAAAAAGGATCAAGAGATAAAAATAAATCCTCCAAGCATTTTATTATCCGCCATAATATCCGCAGTAGTTCCATTGAAGGCTATATAAAGGAGTTTAAACAAAACGAGCTTGGCAGGATTCACAAGCGTACCAACCAAACAGCAATAAATCATTTTATAATTTCCTTTTCGCCAGAAGATAGCAGGAATCTTAATGACAAAAAACTTAGAACAATTGCGAAGAAATTTATTCAACTGCATGGGGAGAATAATTTATACATAGGCTCGAAACATTTGGATAAGGAGCATGTACACTTGCATATTGCTTGCAGTGGAACACAGATCAACGGGAAGTCGAGCAGGATCTCAAAAGCTGCAATGGCAATCTTAAAAGTAGAGATGGATTTGTTTCAAAAGGAGCGTTTCCCTGAACTGGTTAGTTTGCCCAGGCATGGACTCTCAAAAGCTCTTAAAACTGATTATAGAGTCAATGAAGGCCTATATAAGCGTAGAGGTAAAGTGTCACAGAAGGAAGAGTTGCTAAAATCACTTGGACTTCAGTATGAAAAGGCAAATTCACTTTATGGCTTTTTAACTGTATTAAGAACAGTTGGCTATGAGCCCTATTATCGTGGGGGCCGTTTAACAGGAATAAAATATGGGGAAAGAAAATTTCGGTTAAGCAGGCTCGGATATGATGAGCTAAAAATATCGGGACTTCAAGTGAAGCAAGAAAGAATGAGTAGAGAGTTGACAAGTCTACGTACAATCCGTAATCGTAGTCAAGTAGCACAGCAAGCAAAAGAAGACCAAGAAAATATTAGAATACGAGAGTTTGGTACACAAAGAAATAGCTTAAATGGAAATGTAGGGCAAAGCGTGAATTTTCCAATGCCTTCACCTTTTAAAACAGAGGGTATAGGGATACTTCCCTTAAAGAGCATTTTAGGAACTACGGCAATATCGCCAGGCTGAAATGCAATCTTGCTAGAAAGAAAATTATAAGAATTCTGTACTTAAAAACTAATCAACTATGGAAGTTATCTGTTTAGAAGACCAAGCATTTTATGCGCTGGTAGATCAGGTGATTCAGCGCATAAAAGAAAGACATGATGTCAAAGAAGACAAATGGATTTCACCGGAAGAAGCGATGCAGAAGCTTCGGATTACAAGTCGGACAACGCTACAAAAATTCAGAGATACGGGAGCAATTAGGTTCTCTCAACCAGAAAAGAAGTTGATTCTTTATGATGTGAATTCAATCAATGAATACTTAGAAAAACATGTAAAAGAAACTTTTTAAATTAAGGAAGATGAAAGAAGAACAATACATCAAGGGTTTTAATAATGGGTACATTCTTGCCAAACATGAGTCCAGGTTATTAAAAGCTGTTACTCAAAACCTGTCACGAGTTAATGAATATGTTGAAGGTATTTTAGACGGTAAGGAGCAGATGGAGTTGGAGAATTTAATTGTACAGATGCAGGACCTTAACAAGTTGAGAAAATATTCTAACAAAAGAGACTGGGGTATGGAATTACTTTAATTTTACAACCCAGTTGTAAAATTAAAGTAAATTATTTTCAGCAAGATTGATAATTCTGTAACTCATGGCTTGCGTACTTACTTCAAATTTTTTGGCTAATTCATTAATCATAGTACTATCAGAAAAATCAAAACCATTATAAGCCTGTATTTCTTTTTTAACAATAGCTTGCGGCATTAATAAAGCAGCAGCAAAAGCATTCGCCTCTTGTTCTTTTTTAAGATCCTTAGATGCTAGGTTAGTGGTACGAAACATAATGAACTGATAATAATTTTCATTATCAACGAAAACTCTTTCTGACCCGTGATGAAGGGTGAAATGTCCTAACTCATGGGCGATAGTAAATCGTTGGCGCACCTTTGATTCATTCGGGTTATAACCTATATTGGCAACCCCATTTGTTATGTGAAGCACACCCGATACATCCACACCAAGGTCAAAGGGAAAAAGATTTATGCCGGCCTTCTTAGCTACCTCTTCAACAGCAACAGGTAAAGATGATAATCTGTGTGCATCAAGTAGACGTTGAGCCGCACTTTCAATTTCAGAATTGATAGTCATAATATGCGATTTAGGAGTAAGTGAATTAACCTTGCGATGAAAGCTTAAAAAAGAGCGTAAGTTTTTCTTCGTCTATCGGGACATCTTTAAATTTCTTTTCAATAGTATTGATACTATCTTTTACTGATTTTCTTAAATCAATTTGTTGTTTTTCATCTTTTGCTGGCAAAAGGTCAATTATACCAATATTAAAAAAAGCAGCCAGATCATAGACGGTGTGAAGTGGGGGACGTTGCCTTCCTTTCTCAATATTAACTACAGAGGTTCTGGTTAAATCAAGAAATTTAGCAAGTTCATCCTGACTATAACCTCGTTTAGTTCGGTAAGTTTTAATATTCTCGCCAAGGTCGGCATAGAACTTATCAACATCCTGAATTTTACCCATACTTTAAAGCTTACTGCAAAATTAAGGGGAAAAAATCAATATAGTAACTGTTATTTTTATTAACAGGTAAGTGGATAAAATATGTTTGGCTAACTGTACATCAATTCATATCTTTATCATAGAATGACAAAACCGGATATAACTACCCGGTCTTGTTAATCTGAAGAGGAACTCAGGGGTTACCCACCCGAGGCTCATACATAGATTTCGCACATCAAATGTAGGGGCTCATCTTCAGACTAGCAATACCGCTCCCAACTTTCTTTTAGCTATCTCCGGAATTATTAACTCAGTAAACTGTCTCAAGGTAATTATCTACTACTACTTACCTGTAACAGCACCACAATGCTACTAACCAGACGGTTCATTTAGGCGTTGAACTCAAAAAAGCCTTGAGTAATAATTTCTTTTTATTTTAAAAAGTCATATCATGACAAATAATATTTCACAGGAGGAGTTAATAGATATCGAGCATTACTCCAATACCAATCAAAAACCACCGGCTGGCAAACGCTACCAGGTTAAGGTGGATGATCAAACAATTGTATTTAACAAAGAAAAAGTAACAGGCTTGGAAATACTGGAGGCAGCCTGCAGAACACCAGCCGAATGTTACACTCTCTATCAAAAATTCAAGGATTGCGACTTTGAGAAAATTGACTTAACCGAAGTCGTAGATCTCACTAAACCCGGCATTGAACGCTTCATAACAAAACCGCCGGAAGTATTCAATTATAGTTTGGACGACGAGCCCGAAACTACAGATTTGAAGGAGATGACTCCAAACCAAATCCTAAAAACCGGTGGTGTTGATCCTAAAACCCATTATCTGGTACAGGTTAATGCAGATGGTTCACAAACCAGCTATAAAGACAAAGGTGAACAGCCAATCAAAATGAAGTGTCCCAGTGTCAAGTACATTTCTGTTTTGAACGGACCTACACCCGTTTCTTAACCTGTAAATACAGAATAATGGCAAAGATTGATTTTATCAATCAGCTAAAGGCCCTGGGGATTACTCCCCGGGAGCCTTCTGCTGACAAAGTTTATTTTGAATGGACAGTTCCACTTGGCGGTAATATCTCTAAACGGGTGCTGATGGGTTTCGTTGTAAACAATGACTACCCATTGAATTGCCCTACAGGTCCGCATTTCAAAACATTGGATGAAGGTTGGAAAGAACATCCGCAAAACATCCATAATCAGAATTTCGGTCACAGTTGGGATGCATACCCGGAAGATCAGCCGAGAGATTTTTATAAGGAAGGCTGGCGGTATTGGAGCAGGCCATGTCCAACATGGAACAGTTCAGACAAATCAGTAAAATATTATTTAGCTCACATCAAAAATATAATGATGACAGTATGAAAAATAAATATAGTGTAGTCATGGCGGGAGACATTAACTCCCGCCTGCTACAACACCTGATCAGGGAAGACCAGCAGGAAGACCTTTGTTTCGCATTGTACAACCCAGGTGCTGGTTTGGAAAGATATACTGGTATAATTGATGAAATTATTTTTCCCGAAGAAGGTGACAGGCAGATACATGGCAACGTAAGTTTTAACCCATGCTACTATGAAAGGGTTTTAAAATTAGCAAAGCAAAAAAACAAAGGTGTTGTTTTTCTTCATTCACATCCTTGGCCCGGTTATCAGGGAATGAGTTACGATGATATTAATGCAGAAACACAAATGGCTGGTGCAGTCAAATCGGTTACCGGTTTCCCGCTGTTGGGTCTCACTACTGGAAATGACGGTACCTGGTGTGCAAGGTTTTGGTTTAGGACAAACGGAAAAAAAAGGAACTATAAAAAAAAATGGTGTGAATCTGTTAGAGTATTCGGAAACCAGTTGAAAATGTATTTCAATGATGATCTGTTGAAACCGAGTATTAATGAAGAGGCATTGATGCGTACGATATCTGCATGGGGCAAAAAAACGCAGGAGGATATTTCTCGCATGAAAGTAGTTATAGTCGGTTTAGGAAGTGTTGGAAGTATTGTTGCGGAGTGCCTTGCAAGAACAGGCTTTGCTCACTTTACCCTAATTGATTTTGACCTGTTCGAAGAAAAGAACAGGGATAGATGTATGAATGTAAAGCAGAAGGATGTTGGTAAAAGAAAAGTAGATGTTATTGCTCGGGCAATCAAAGAAAATGGAACGGCCCAACGTATTACTATCAGCAAATTTCCAAATAGCATTTACAATGAAGAGGCTTTCAAAGCATCTTTAGATGGTGATGTAATTTTTAGTTGCGTTGACCGCCCACATCCACGGCAGATTCTCAACTTCATTTCGTATGCTTACATGATTCCGGTTATTGATGGCGGGATTCTGGTAAGAACCAATAAAAGCAATACAAAACTTATTGGTGCAGATTGGAAAGTTCAAACCGTTGGCTATGACAGGCCATGCCTAGAATGCCTAGATCAGTTTACTGCCCCGTTAGCCGCAGCAGACAAGGAAGGCCTATTAGACGACCAAAGTTATATGGCTGGAGCCGATGAATCATTACACAGAATGAAAGCGAATGAAAATGTTTTTGCTTTTAGCTTAAACGTTGCTTCACTGGAAGTACTTCAATTAATTTCATTAATGGTTCTGCCTGAATACCTGGCAAAAGTGAAACAGCAATTTTATCACTTCACTTTACGGGAGTTTGAAAAAGATATTCCAGAACAATGCAAAAACAATTGTTTTTATAAAGCGATAACAGCAATGGGTGATAACGCTGGTGTAATAATGTACCAGCATCGAGCACCGTCACTTTCAATTTGAAGGGAAATTCCTCATTTATTTTTTAAGTCGATTTTTAAAATTTTTAAAAAAAGTAAAATCAAATGAAAAAACATCACATTGTATGAAAAGCAATGACATGAAACAACCTAGACCGGTACATCGGCAGATATTTTTTCATTCGATCAAACAGCATTAATGGCCTAAATTTACAGGTTGTTTTTTCTAATGAAAAATATTCATTATGCCAATTTGTAAATTATGTTGTGATAGGGAAGCAAACCAGACCGGTTCTCATATTCTTTCCTGGTTCCTTATTCGAGATGCTGTTAATAATAAAGGAAAAAGACAGAGGCATAATGAGGTCTCATTTGAAATCTCTTCAGATACTTTTGTTAACACCTATTTTGGAAGTGCTGTTCTTCCGGAAGACATCGAAACTATTAAAGGCAGGGAATTGACCGACGAAGAAATTGCAGCTCAGAAAAATCATTATACAGAAGACTATATACTTTGCACCGAATGTGAGAAGCGACTGGCAACATTGGAGAGTTACATTAGTAAGAATGTGTTCGACAAACTTCGGGCCCATAAGGTCAAAGAGAAATATTCCTACGAAGTATTGGAATTTTCTGAAAAAGAAGCTATACGCATATTCATATATTCATTAGCATGGAGGGCATCCATTGTAAACTACGGGCATTTTACAATGATGCCTGATCATGAGGAGAGGCTTAGAATTATTTTAAATTCTTGCCTTGAAATTGATGAGGCGGCCATGCTAAAAAATGCAAAAGAAAGTTCGATTAAAATTTGCGAATTGCCTGTGATCGCTTCTTTATTGGAGACAATAGACGAAAACAATAATTCCATTTTTTGTTTAGAAACCACTCGGCATTATGCGATAATCGCAAACGATTTTGCATTTCAGTTATTCTTCAGGGAAAGACATTCAAAAAATGTTGAACATTCTCTTTTTGGTATTAACAAGATTATCGCCAAACAAAAGGTTTTAAATTTCAAGGAAGATAAGTTTAAAGTGGCAATACTCAACGATGAGAAAAGAAAAATAGTTTATGGCAAGCTGTATAGTTTCATTGCTGATAAAATCATGCGAAGTGCATTATCCGTATTTAGAGTAGGCTTCAAGAGAATTTTCAAAAAAACCGCTCCATTGGGTTTAGTCACCTATTTCCAACATAAAGCAACTATCATCTCAATTGATAATGTGGAACGTTATTCACCTGAACATTTCAGAAATATTGCTGCAGATGTTATGATGGAATATATTGTTTTCGTTGAAACAGCCATGGCCCAGCAGCAAGCAATGTTACAACGAAGATGGTATCTCTGATTGGATCTGACTCAAATTTCCAAACTTGTGCCCGACTTCCGCTTCAATATTCCCAATCTTCTTCAGCAGATAATTCGGTTTTATTTACTTACTGAAGTGCTCAATAATGAAGTTAAGTTGCAATCTTATGATATATAACCTTAACAACAGAGTGATTTCAGCAAGGTTAATTGTTACTAAACAAACTATTTTTAAACTTCAGGGTACGTTATTTGTTATTATCACATAAAGGGTGAGAAAAGCGGTCCTTTTTGGCAATTTTTTGTTCTTTTTTGCGTTTTCAGCTTTTTAAATTAACTTTTGGGGTCTTAACTTTGCGACCCCAAAACCTACTGTATGTTCCCGGAAGAAAAAAATACCACACAGTCAACTACCCCTGTTCAACAGCAGGTAGTTGCTATTTCCAATATTATTGACTTTAATACAACAGCTATTAAGGAACAGATGAAGGAAGTACAAATGGAAGTAAAGTCCGTTATGGAAGGTGCAATCGTAGATTCTTCCAAACTGAGTTTTAACTTTACTGTATAACAACCACCATTGTCCAAAAAGCTTTATTCCGTCTTGCCATTTTCTGCTGACAACCTTGCAGAAGCTCTTTCTAATACTTTAACTCCGTCGGAAAAGGTTAGAACCAAAAAGCATTATACATACTTCAATGAATATCTAGGCGACTCTGGTGATAGTCTCAACGCTAAAACAATTGTCATTGAACACAAGTACATCAGTAAATCCTACTTGATGGACTTCTCAAGTTATTATTCTACCTGCTTTAGTGAGTATGATCGTTTCTGCAAAAGGGTACATTTCTTTTCAAAAGCATTTTCCAAAAGAACCTTCAATGCGGCAATTAAAAACCCTACCGGTTCAGGCAATGCTATTTGGGATAGCTATTTAGGGTACATTGTTGTAAAACCACTTCCTTCTATACCAATTGGTGCTACCCTTTTAAAAACATACAATCATACTGATTCGGATAAAAGATTCTTTCCTTCTACTAAAGAGTATAAAATTAATTTATTTGGGAAGGAAATTACTATTAACTCACTTGCTTTTCAAGAACAGGATTCAGTAGTAGGTGCATGTGCTTCCAGTGCTTTGTGGAGTGCATTTCACAAAACATCTCAGCTTTTTCAAACTCCGCTACCATCACCGAGTGATATTACAAAATCAGCAAAGAATTTATTTCAAAATTCAGGCAGGACTTTTCCAAACAGCGGATTAGATCATTACCAGATAGGTAATGCAATTGAGTCAGTAGGTTTGGTTTCAGAATTACGGAATAGCAGCAAGTTTTCCGATGTAGGCTATCTGAAAGCCTTTATTTATGCATACAATAAAATGGGCCTTCCAGTTCTGCTTGGAATTAAATTCGCTGGTTTGGGGGGCCATTTAATAACTGTCACTGGTTTCAAAAAATCAAATGACACAACTTTTCCCCGTGATATAAAGATGTCATTAAAGGCATCGAAGATTGATAGGCTTTATGCCCACGATGACCAGGTTGGTCCTTTTTCAAAACTCGGGTTTGATATCCACAATGATTTTGAAACAAGCTGGCTTAAAGACGATGGAACAAAAATGTCAGCAACACTGGTAAGTGTATTTATCCCGATCCACCATAAAATACGGCTAACATTTGAAAATATTTATGCCAAAGTCAGGTGGATGGATTTTTATTTCTTACAGCGTTTAACTACTGCGGAAATTTATTGGGATATATATCTTGACTTTTCAAATGAATACAAAAAATCTGTCCGGGAGTCCGCTTCAATTCCTGGGAATTTAAAGTTCTCATTGCTTACAGAGCCACTACCAAGACATGTTTGGGTTGCAAAAGGGTTTGTCAATGAAGAATGTATGATAGAACTACTTTTCGATGCCACTCAGATTGCATCAGCTGATTTTTGCATAAAGATTAATATTTATAATTATTCCTTAAAGACACTACTACGTGACGACCTATTAAATGATACGATGAAAAATTATTTCATTGAAAAGTTGGGTAAGGCTTTTTTAAACTTATTAACTACGGCAACATAGAATCTATTTTTGATGATATTGTGCAAATCCTGTGCAAATGAAAAAGGGTTACAACCCATTATCGGTTGAAACCCTTTACTAGCTTGCTCCCCCTGCTGGACTTGAACCAGCGACCCTCTGATTAACAGTCAGATGCTCTAACCAACTGAGCTAAGGAGGAATACCTTCCCTTTCGGGGTTGCAAAAATAGGGTTTTTAGCTTTTCAACAAGGTATTCACAGTCAATTTTTACCGAAAAATATTCCAACCGCTGCTTTCCTCCATTCCCACATAAATACCATTCTCCCGTTGTTCCACCGGCCAGTGTTTCAGGTAATAGCCTTCGCCACTGGTATTTCGTCCGTTTTCTATGTTGAATTTGTATCGATGAAGAGGGCAAACCACATTTCCCAATGCATCAATATATCCATCTGCCAGTATCCCGCCGGCATGGGGACATTTGTAAGCAAAAGCAAATAATTGTTCATTACGGAAGCCGATGCATATCTTTTTATCATTTACCACCGCCACGGCAATATTATTATCAGCAAACTCCAGTTCATTGATATGTTCCGCAACCTTATGCCAGCTGTATTTTTTTTCACTCATAGTTATTAAGCAAAATTAAACGGAGAATACGGTATTGCTCTTTCCCGTCTCCAAAAATGAATTGGCTACTTTTGCACCGTTTATTACAAACATAATTTATGAAGGTAAGTACAATGCGTTCTATTGACAGGTGGGTGGGCATTCCCATTTGTTTTGCAGTAAGCCCATTCCGTTGGTTGGCCGATAGAATTCGTGGTGCCAGGAAAACAGCCCCTGATACCAGCCGTACTTTATTTATTGAGTTGTCAGAAATGGGCAGCGCCGTTATTGTGGATCCGGCCATGCGCAAATTGCAATTAGAAGGTAAGGCACAGATTTACTTCGCCATCTTTAATAAGAATTATAAAAGCCTCGAAATTTTAAAAACAGTAAAAGAAGAAAATGTTTTTAAAATGAATGCGGATAATTTTATTGCACTGGTGTTGGATGTATTTCGGTTTATGGTTTGGTGCCGTAAGAAAAAAATTACTACCGTTATTGATCTGGAATTGTTTTCCCGCTTTACTGGCCTGCTTAGTTTTTTCAGTGGTGCAAGAACAAGAATTGGCTTTACCAATTTTCATGATGAAGGATTGTACAGAGGTCATATTGTAAATCGTCCTGTTCGTTATAATCCGCATGTACATATCGGCGTCAATTTCATTTCACTGGTCAATAAAGCGTTGGACAAGTTTGATAATCCATATGCAACAGAACCAGTACACCCACATGAACTGCAATTGGCAAGAGCCATCGTTCCGCCAGAAGCAATTACCAACATCAATGTTAAAATAAAGCAACTCTATCCAGCATGGCAAGGTGAGAAGGTCGTTTTATTAAATGCAAATGCATCTGATATGTTGCCGCAACGACGCTGGCCACAGGATAATTTTGCAATGGTAGCTGCAAATCTTTTACAACAGCATACTGATATTGTAATTATCGCTACAGGTTCACCAGCAGAAAAACAATATGTAGAAGAAGTAGTGAAGAAAGTTGGTCATCCAAAATGTATCAACTCATCTGGCTTTTTTTCGTTTGATGAATTAGTGCCGTTGTATTCTGTCAGCACTTGTATGCTAACGAACGATTCTGGTCCTGCACATTTTGCATCAGTTACATCATTAAAAGTTTTTGTATTATTCGGTCCGGAAACACCACATCTATATTTACCCTTGGGTGGAAATGCAGAACCTTTTTATCTTGGCTTACCATGTTCGCCTTGTGTAAGTGCAGCCAATCATCGCAAAACAACTTGTGTTACACGACCATGCATCACCGGCATTCAACCAGTAGCGGTATTGGAACGACTGCATACATTTATTAAGGAAAACAAGTACTACAATTTGTAGCCCAGCTGTGTTACTACTCCCGGATAAGCCGGGACGGGTATCATCGTTCTCGCCTGAGGCGAGACGTCGCACTCTTGTACAGAAGGAACTCTACTCGCCATTTGCGAAGTCACAGATAAATAGTATACTCTCCGAATATCAAGACTTGTTTCTTGCACCTTGTTCCTTGTGCCTTCATTACAACAACTTCACCAAATAATTTCTCGTCAACGCCTTCTCTCTGGTTCTTTTATCAAGAAACTCTTTCGTCAACATCGTTACATGAAACTCGGGTAATTCCTTAAGCACAGTATGCGGCACTGCATTTTTTTGCAGATCTTTTAGATCGCCTTCCGTAATAAACCAGATTCCTTTTTTTGCAATGGAATCTGTTGTAAGGGTATTTGCATCTGCAATGATCATCGTGTCTTTCAAATAAAATTCAAAGGCCGGCGAATAAATATTCTTTCGTACCCCCGGCACATCCGGATGATTTTTATTGATATAAAAAGCAGCTTCATCGCCTGATTGGTATTTCATTAAGTCAGGATAAAAGCACCAGTTAATATAAAGGTTGAGGATGAGACAAGCCAATCCCGCCCTAAAAAGCGATAAGGATAATTTATTTGTCTTGATTTTTAAATGCAAGAGTAATAGTATTATAACAAGTGCAATAATTAAGATTACTGCAATTATTGGAAACTGTGCCGGCGTATAAAAAGCTTCCAAAAGCACAACAACAAGAATCAAAATAACAGTAACAATATGATTGATGATTGTTGCAGTTGTAACCTGCTTCATCTTACAAACATAATTTGCTGTCAGTATCGCCAGCATTGGGAAAATTATATTGGCATAATATGGCAACTGAAATTTCGACAGCGAAAAAATAAATAACGTAAGCAAGCTGGCGGATAATGTATACCATTCAGCAGGCATACCATCTTCGAACTTTATTTTTTTAAATCCACTTTTTATTTTATTGGCCAATGCCGTATACATTAATAAACACCAGGGAAGAAAAGCCCACAGCAGTGTATGGAAAAAGAAAGTTGAATCGCCTTTTCCTTTTATTGGTCCGCTATTAGTAAAGCGACCAAACTGGCTATCCCATAAAAAAAATCGAATGCCCGACACATTGTTTTTTCCAAACACTATTTTTTCAGGATGGTTATCAAACTGGTACCAAAGGCTATATAACTCAGGCGTAATAAATAATGCAACGAGAATTCCTGCTACCAACCATCTCCAATGAAATAGCTGCTTCCAGTTTTTGGTGATAATTAATTGTCCTGCTACTGCACCACCAATAGGAATCAATGTAAAAACTCCTTTCGTCATTACCGCACAGCCGGCAAATAAACAAGCGGCTACCAAATGCCACCCAATATTTTTTTTCAACGCATTCGCAAAATGATAAATAGAGGCAATCAATAACCCGGTAAGAAAAGGTTCGGCCCTAACATCTGTATTAGAAATAATTATATGCAATGTGCTGAGCAAAATAAAAACAGCCCATAGTGCAATGGCTTTATTATAAAATTGCTTTGTAAATAGATAGGTGTAATATGCCCCAAGCATTGTAAAAAGTATCCCCGGTAGTTTATACGCCCAGGTGTTCATGCCAAATACTTCAAAGAAGAATGCAGTGATCCAGAATGGAAAATGTGGTTTGTCTAGCCAGTCGGCACCTTGAAAATAAAGCTCCCAGTAATTATTCCGCAGCACCATTTGTTTGGAAACAGAAGCATACACTCCTGCATCAGGATCCATTAATGGTACAAACAACCCGCTAAAATTAACCAGCACCGCCAGGCCAATAAAAAAATACAACCATCTATACTCTTGGGAAGAATGGGCTTCACTGCTGGTCATCTAATATTATTTAATACAGAAAGTCTGTTTTGTATGGATACCGGATGCGGTACAGCTCTCTCACTTTTTCCAGTATGTTTTGTCGCAATACATCAATATTCCTTTTTTCAATAGCAGAAACAAAAACAGCATTGCCGTTGGTTTCGTTGTTCCATCTGTCTCTTAGATCTTGCAGTATTTCTTGCTTGGTGCTGTCATCAAGCCATTCATCAAACGTCTGCGTTTCGTACAGATCCATTTTATTGAAAATGGTCAGTGTTGGTTTTTCAAACGCATTCAATTCCTGCAATGTTTTATTTACAACACCCAACTGATCTTCATAGGCCGGGTGAGAAATATCAACTACATGCAATAAAATATCAGCTTCTCTTACTTCATCCAAAGTACTTTTAAAACTTTCCACCAAATGGTGAGGAAGTTTACGAATAAAACCAACTGTATCACTCAATAAAAAAGGAGTGGTGTCAAAAACAACTTTGCTGGTTGTTGTATCTAGTGTTGCAAACAATTTATTCTCTGCAAATACATCTCGTTTGCTGAGCAAATTCATGATCGTTGATTTACCTACGTTGGTATAACCAACTAGTGCCACCCGAATAAACTCACCCCGGTCTTTGCGTTGGGTAAAAGCTTGTTTATCTATTTCCAGCAATCTTTTTCGCAGCAATGAAATCTTATCTCTAACAATACGACGGTCGGTTTCAATTTCTGTTTCACCGGGTCCTCTTGTACCTATACCGCCTCCCAAACGTTCAAGGTGCTTCCACATACCACGAAGCCGTGGTAATATATATTGGTATTGCGCCAGCTCTACCTGTGCTTTGGCTTGTGCAGTTTTTGCCCTGCTTGCAAAAATGTCAAGTATCAGATCAGATCGGTCAATTACTTTAACCTCAATTGCTTTTTCAATATTATTGATCTGTGCACCTGTTAGCTCATCATCGAAAATAACAACCCGAACATCTTTTCCTTTTACATACTTACCTATTTCTTCCAGCTTTCCTTTGCCAACAAAACTGCGGCTATCGGGATGTTGTAATTTTTGAGTAAACCGTTTTACGGTTATTGCTCCAGCGGTTTCAGCTAAAAATGCTAACTCGTCAAGGTACTCGTTTACTTGTTGCTCGGTTTGGTCTTTTTGTATTACACCCACCAACACAGCTTTTTCTTCCCGTAAAATATTATTTTTCTTATCCAGCATAATTAAAAAGGCCATTCACATTAGCGAAAGGATGTGCAAATGTACTACTATCTTAATTTGTTGTTTAGTATGATGGCCTATATGAAAAAAGCGATTCCTTTTAAAGAATCGCTTTTGAATATTATGTTGTATTTAATAAGACTTTTTCTTACTTACAGGCCACTTAATGTTAAACCGATGGAGAAAGGTCGTATTACAGGACCTGCACCATCATTCAACAAGGGGGTAAAAGCGTAGCTACCGAATAATGTAAAATGCCCTGTTCCTACACGAGCCATAGCCGACAATCTTACTTTATTGAAAAAATTCTTACTTGCTTCTTTCATTACAAAGTCATTAATATCACTTCCGCTCCTGTTTTGCAGTTTCGCATTGCGGGTATGTGCATTAATCAGCGTACCAACTTTTACGCCGATAGCCGCCTTAAGTCCTTTACCTGTTAATGGGTTAGCCGCATATCTAAATTCAATAGGAGCTTCTGCATAAACGGTTGCCAGTTTAGTTTTTTTGAAATTATTTGTATCACCTACATTGGTAAATCGTAAGGTGGTCGTAGGATCTTTGATACCTACATTAGTTTTAGTAAACAACATGTGATCGGAAGCAATACCGGGGCCAAAAGCCATGCTCAGGTGCGGATTTGTTTTGAAAGGAAAATCAAACATGAAATACACATTGATGGTTTTTGAGATGCCACTCGTATTAAGTGTGTCCGGAATGCCCGCCCAACCTAGATAGCCAAATTGAATCAAAAAATGATCATTTGCCCTGTTAGACAGGTCAATTTTTTCTTTTTTCTTTGGAGTTACAGGTGTTTCCTGTGCCATCAGTGAAATACTAAAAAAGGCACCGATAGAAAGCAATAAAATCTTCTTCATAATTTTTAAGTAGTGGGCAAATGTATTTTCATCCCGGTTAACAAAAGGTTAAAGAGCCTTTGTATAATATATTATAACAAAGCCCCGGCGAAAACCCGGGGCAATTTAAGTGGACCCTGCAGGGCACGATCCTGCGACCCCCTGATTATGAGTCAGGTGCTCTAAC
>LNFM01006073.1_pt1 | contig 28202 bp, 27 predicted proteins | sample 596031 | NCBI WGS metagenome assembly LNFM01 (sample SAMN04254537, study PRJNA301005) | activated carbon metagenome | isolation source: dual media filters at the Ann Arbor, Michigan drinking water treatment plant | place: USA: Ann Arbor
ACTTGCCCTCAGCCGGGCGGGCGCTGGTGACCAGAAGGCTGGTTGGGGCACCGTCGGGGGTCGAGAACTGAAGCGCCGTTCGAAGGGAATAATAGGCTTCAGAGAATCCGGATCGAATATCGCGCAGCGCATCGGTCGGACCCTGGCCCTTGTCGAGAAGAGGAACGACCCCAAGCACCGGGACGCCCAGCTTCTTCTCGACATCATCGGGTGTGGCCAGAGTCTCGTCGAGTGCTTCCAGAATCAGGGCCGCCAGGCCACCGAGACCCAGGCCCAGGAGGGCGGCCAGCGCCATGTTCAGCATCATGTTCGGCTTGGAAGGCGCTCCGGGCGGCGTGGCGAGATCCACGATCGAGATGTTGTTCGAGGTAACGCCACCCGTGACACCCACCTCCTTGTAACGCTGCAACAACGCCTCGTAGAGGGTCCGGGTGGTGTCAAGCTCACGCTGCAGGATGTTGTACTGGATCGACCGGTCCCGCAGATCGAGGACATCGCCTGTCAAGCCGGTTACCTGGGCCTGGAGCGATCGTTCCTGGTTGGCTGCAATCTCATACTGGCTGCGGATGGAACTGCGAATGTTCCCCGCGATGGTCCGGATCTGGCCATCGGCTTCGTCGATGCGGGCCTTGAGTTGCATCATTTCCGGATAGTCCGGCTGATAGATGCTGAGTTTCTGCTGATATTCCGCGTCGAGCAGTGCCCGCTGCTCAGTAAGCCGCTGGATCGTCGGATTCTGAAGAACCTCGGGCAGGGTCATCAGGTCGGCTGTGCCGGCCGACCGCCAGCGTTCCTCGGCCGCGACGCGTTCAGCGCGGGTGCGGGCAAGCGCACTGTTGAGGGCCACCAGATTGTTGGACGTCAGGGACTCGGTCGCACCGCCCGACGGAGCCCCTTCACTGGGCTCCCGAACGTTGATGATTTGCTGGCTGGCCGCATAGGCCACCAGTTGACGTTCGGCGGACTCCAGACGTTCCTTGGTCTGGGCGATCCGCTCTTCGAGAAAGGCGCGGGCGTAGGAGGAGCTCTCGAATTTGCGGTCCAGATTGGACTGGATGAAATTCTCGGCAAAGCCGTTGGCTATGCGGGCCGCCACGACCGGATTCGGATTGTCATAACCGACCGCCACCAGACGCGAGCCACGGACGGGAGAGACGCTCAGATTGCTTCGCAGGGCCCCAAGCACCGCGGCCTTGCGTTGCGCAGCCTGGGCAGCGGCGGTTCCACGGGCCTCCGGCACCTCGACGCCCATCGCTTCAAGCGCCTCGTTGGAGCCCGCCAATCCCAGGCTCTCGATTACGCGCTCTGCAAGCGATCGACTGCGGAGCAGTCCGTACTGGGTCTGGAAGAACTCCTCACCCCCCATCATGTTCTCTCTGGGGGCAACATCTTCGGTCTCAAGGATGCGGGCGGCTTCACGGTCGATCTGCAGGGTCGCCTGGGCGGTGTAGATCGGTGTCATCAGAAGCGTCAGCGTCGCGCCGATAACGAGCGCGCCAAGGAAGCAGCCGATGATAAGGAAGCGGTATTTGAGCGCTAGCCGCCAATAGGCGGAGAGATCGAAAGTCGGCTGATCGCTGCCTGGTTCCGACCAACCCTGGTCACCGGCGGCGAAGGAATTTTGGGGGCCGTTTCCTCGGCCCTGAGGACGCCGGCTAAGCTCGTCAGCGTATTGTTTGTCGGCCAGCATTCTTGAATTCCGTCACAATATTGCGGCCGAGACCGCATGAAGTCCATCGGGCTGGTATCGCATACGTCGTTGTCGCGCACGACGAATTCCCCGACACTGGATTGCTATGCCCAGCAATGGCGAATCCCGCATGGGATGGCCACCAGCCAATACGACAAGGCTGGCAGGCGCTAGAAATACGCGAACGCAGCAAAGGCCGGAAGGGCCCCGACCACTTCGCGCAGAGCGGAACTGAGACGGGATGTGTCCACTACGACTACGTCGTCGCCCAGAACCTGCGGATCAGACGCCCGACCTTGCCGAATAGCGCTGAGGTCAAAAAGCGCTACGGAACGACGCCCATCAATGCTCCTGAAGACTGCAACCTTCGTCAGATCGGCCACTCGGGTAGGACCCTCAGCCATCGCTACAGCCTGAAGCAAGGACGTCGACCCCCGCATCTCGTACACGCCCGGTTTGGTGACGGCGCCGTCGACGGTGATCTTCTGGCTGGCCGCCTCCTTTACGGTGACGGTCACTTGAGGATTGCGCAGATATTGGGCCGCCAACCGCTCGGCGATGTCGGTCGACATTTCGCCGGCTGTACGGCCCGCGCCACGCACCGCACCGATCAGCGGCAGATTGATATTGCCGGACGTGTCGACCACCAACTCCGCGAAGGAAAGATCGGCGACCTGAAACACCCGAACGTCAAGCTTGTCGCCCACGCCGATGCGATATTCCGCCGGAGTCGCGGCCACCTCCCGGATCGTCTCGAGATCGACCGGCCGGGCCGCTGTCATCTGATTGACATCCATGCGGGACCCTCCGCAGCCCGCGAGGATTGCGGCCGTCGCGAGGACAGCAAGGACGTGAAAGCTTCGGAACATCTAGTCTCGCCTGAAGGGTTTAGGGCGCGATGCCTATCATGTTGGAACGGAGGATAGAAGCACTCGGGCTTCCCGATTTTCCGGTTTGCTTCTGCAGAGCTTGAACCTACCAAAATCACGGTCAGGGCGTTGGAGACGAACGGGCGACCTTGTTCTCGCCGGGGGTTCGGATCTTGTCCAGAAGTCCGAACACCATCAACCGGATACCCGCGTCGTCCCCTGCGCGCGCCTTCGCCTCAAGCTGTGTCAGGTCGCTGTCAGACAAGCGCACGTGCGCATTGTCATCGACAACCTCCAGGAGGCCCGGCTCGCATTCCCGCGCAGTTTCGGTGACATCAAACAACGCCTCGGTCATTTTCTCGCCGGGACGCAGGCCCGTGGTCCGGATCTCGATATCAACATGGGGAATCTTGCCGTGCAGCTCGATAAGCCTGCGGGCCAGTTCGACGATCCTCACCGGCTTGCCCATATCCAGGACGAGCACGCCCTCGAGGTCATCAACATCGGATTTGGCGGTGGCGTGCAGAACCAGCTGGACCGCCTCCGGTATCGTCATGAAATAGCGCTCGATGTCGGGATGGGTCAGCGTGACGGGTCCGCCACGAGCAATCTGGGCAAGGAACGTCGGAACAACGGATCCCGCAGATCCCAGAACATTTCCGAACCGGACCACGTTGATCCGCGGCCCATCGGCGCGACGGCGTTGGCAGACGGCTCTTTCAGCCAGGCGCTTCGTCGCCCCCATGACGTTCGGGGGATCGACTGCCTTGTCGGTGGAGATGAACACGAGGTTTCGGGCACCAGCCGCAACTGCCGCATCGGCCACATTCGCGCTGCCGATGACGTTGGTCAGGACGCTGTCGCTTGGATGCGACTCCATCAGCGGGACATGTTTGAGCGCCGCAGCGTGGAATATGATCTGGGGGCGCTCTTCGGCAATAATTGCGCGAATCCGGTCGCCATCCCGGACGTTCCCCATACGCGCAGCGCGCGAAAGGGTCGGGAAAGCCTCGGCGACCTCCTGATCGACGACAAACAGGCTGAACTCTGAATGGTCCACCATGGAAAGATGGGCGCAGGAAAGGGCCGCCACTTGCCGGCAGATCTCCGACCCAATGCTTCCGCCCGCGCCCGTGACCAGCACGCGTTTGCCTGCGATCAGGCGCCGAACCCGTTCGTGGTCGAGCACCACTGGCGGACGGGACAACAGTTCATTGAAGTCGAGCTCGCGTAATGACAGCGATCCCATCGGAGCATCGAGGTCGGTCATGCGGTTCATGCGCAACAGTCGCACGCCCCGCCGCCTCATCCGCGCGAGCAGCTCCGCATCGAGGTCGGCCGGCGCCAGCGTGTCGTCCAGAAACAGAACCGCCCGTTCGGGTTCACCGCGTGAAAAGTCTTCGAGGAGTCGATTTGCGTCTTTGACGCTACCGATAGCGCGCACACCCCTCACCTCGTGGCGGACGTCCCCAGCATGGGCGACGATGACGCCGACGGCCTCGTATTTCGGCGCAATTTCACGGTTGAGCTCACGCAGGAACGAGTCCGAAGATTCGAGATTTCCGATCAGCATCAGCGGCTGGCGCGAGGCGGCACCGCGCCCGAGAAAGGGAGCAAACGCATCCGCCAGCGTCTTCTCGTGGGCGGCCCGGCGTAACATCAGCAAGCCCCCGTAGATCCCAATGTCCAGGATCCACGTGAGGAACAGGGTCGATCGGGGTAGTGCTGCCCCTCGATCCAGTATGAATATTGCCAAGAGCAGAGCCAATGCGATCAGCGTTGCGCTTCGCGTCAGTAAGAGGACCTCCTTCAGCGAGGTGAACCGCCAGGACCTGCGCCAGCTTCTGGTCGCAATATCGTAGGCGAGTCCGGTGACGCCGAACACAAACAGATAGGGCCAGATCACCCCTACCGTTTTGATCAAGTCCTCCAGATTAGCGCTTCCGAATGACACAAAACTGTAGGCAAGCATCAGCGCGAAAATGCGGACGGCCGACCTGACGATCAGCTTCACTACAGCAGGGTACACGGCGTCTATTCTCCAAGGGGCAGTGCTGGCCGGATTATCGACACGCCTAGCTTGAGCGGGGCCCCCTTCCATCCGGCCGTACTTATGGCGAGCGCGCGATTCATAGGCAAGCCTTCTGACGAAGTCGGCGGCGGCTTGGGCGGTGGCGGAATGATGTGGCCGCGCGAATGTGAACGTGCAGGTGCGGACGGCGGCCACCAACAGATGGAGTTGTCCTTCGGCAGTTCAGGCCTCGGGCATGGTGGTCCGGAAATTGCCGATCTTCACAGCGATCCAGGCAGGAGATTGGGAGAAGGCCGGGCGTTTCTGGCACAGCTTGCTAACCCCTCCCAGCGAGGTAGCGCTCCCATTGAATCGCATCACGTACGATCGTTTCCAGGTCATCATATCTGGGGGTCCAGCCCAAGCGGCTCACGATCGCGCGACTGTCCGACACCAACATGTCGGGGTCACCTGCTCTGCGTCCCTCCAGGCTGCGGGCAATCGGTCGGCCGGAAACGCGGTCGACCATGTCGAGCACTTCCAGGACGGAAAAGCCGCGTCCGTAACCGCAATTGAGGATGTGCGACTGGTTCGCGCAAGAAATCAGATGCTCCAACGCAAGTACATGAGCGGCAGCAAGATCACTTACGTGAATATAGTCGCGAACACCCGTACCGTCGGGAGTCGCAAAATCCGTCCCGTACACCGCAACGCGCGCTCTCTTGCCCAGCGCGGCCTCGACCGCCACCTTGATAAGGTGGGTTGCCCCTACTGTAGATTGCCCACTGCGTCCGATGGGATCTGCACCGGCCACATTGAAGTAGCGCAACGCACAGAAATTAAAATCGTGCGCCAATGCCGTATCCTGCAGCATGTGTTCGGTCATGAGCTTGGACCTGCCATAGGGATTGATCGGCAGGGTTGGCATATCTTCACGCACGGGGCATTTTTGGGGGATGCCATAGGTCGCCGCAGTCGACGAAAATATAAAGTGACGTACGCCAGCTGAGACCGCACTGGAAATCAGGCTGCGGCTGTTGCCGGTATTATTCGAATAGTATTTGAGCGGATTCTCAACAGATTCCGGCACCACCACGGAGCCTGCGAAATGCATGATGGCACCGATGCCATTTGCGCGGATCGCGTCTTGCACCAGCGCATCGTCACCCACATCGCCTTCGACAAAGGGAACATCATCTGGCACGACCCAGCGATTTCCTGTCACCAGATTGTCGATGACGACCACCGGCCAGCCGGCATCGCGCAGCGCGAGCACCGCATGGCTGCCGATATAGCCAGCACCACCAGTGACCAAAACGGGCATCTTTTGGGACATCAGAATTTCGTCAACATCACTATTGCCGCGCCTAAACTATTCGTTGCATCCAAACTCAGTCTGTAGCGCCTGACCGGGCTCCTGCTCCGGTACTCGAAGTTGCGCTCCAAGCCAATGGATTGAACCACGTTGGTATGACAATCGCTCCCGGTTATCGGCCTGGGAAGTGTCGCAGGAATCGCGCGGCGAGCGAGATGTCATTCAAGGTGAGCTTTGTTGCAAAGCGACCCCCCATGTCGCCAACCCCCTGGACCACGAATGCTTTTCACTCGCTCGTTGTTGATCGCAGTCACTGCGGGTCCGGCTGTTTTACTTGCTGTTGGTGGGAACCCACAATCACTGCGTGGTGACTGATCTCAAGAGGTCGGCCAGCCAGCCGGCCGACGGCCGAGCCTACATGAAATGCAGCGCTACCTGCCGCGCGCTCATCTGCGCGCTTTTTCCTTAGCGCGTATTGCAACGAGCGATTCCAAAAAGGCGGCAAGCCCCTTGTGCTGGACCACACTGTCGAACCGGTCGCCGCACTGATGCGAGGCCGCCTTCGCTGCCTGCAGCCGCGCAGGATCGGCCGCCAGCGCTGTCAGTGCGGCGTGAAGGCTATCCGGGTCGCCCGCCTCGTACTGGACGCCCGCGCCTGCCTTTGCGATGTGGCTCGCGACTTCGCCCTGCAGCGAGTTTACAATCGCGAGGCCGGCTGCGCTGTAGTCATAGAACTTGTCGGGCATTTCGACATTGGACTTGGCGGTGTAGCAGGAAAGGCCAATGTCCGCCGCGGCGTAGACGGCGGACAGCAGGGCGGGCGGCAACACACCCAGGTAGGTCAGATTGGGCAGTTCGCGGGCCGCTGCCTCCACGTCGGGCCGTAGAGGCCCGTCACCGGCGATCACGATGCGCAGGGGCGATCCTTCAGCGTGAAGGAGCCGCGCCACCGCGACAAGATTCAGGATGTCATAGGAAGGACCCAGGCTGCCGGCGAATACCGCCTTGATCCCTTCTGCAGCCATCTTGCTGGCCAGGGACTCGGGCAGGGGCGCCCGCATCGCTCGCCGGAATGCCCCGACATCCACCCCGTTGTAGATGATCATGTTCGGTATCGGCTGATCGGGATCGCGCTCCCTCAGGACCGAATGGAGATAGGGCTCCGCGAGGGCAATCGCACCGTCAAGGTTGCGGAAGATGTGACGCCTGCGCGCGTAAACCGGCGCGAGGATCGCGTTCGCGAACCCTCTGAGGGGGGTGGGCGCAGCATTGACGATGAGCTCTGGCCACAAATCCATCTGGTCATAAACCACCGGGCAGTGATGGTGTCTGGCCAGAGAGTAGCCCGCATAGCCCATGGTGAGCGGATTTTCCGCGTACAGGATAATGTCGGGTGCTGGTTGCCGCTTGCCGCGCTCGTACGCGCGCCACGCGAACACCGCGTCCCGCCAAAAGCGACCGAGCCCAATATTGCGCTTGTAGCCCGGACCGGGCACCAGCCGTACGCTGAACCCGGGGCAAATCTGCTCATCGCACCAATCGCCGGCCCGATGCCGCTTGAAGTGATGAGAAAAGGCAGAGGTCCACCAGATGACGTCATGCCCCGCAGCCGCCAGCGTTTTGCCGAAGGTGATGAAGCTGTAATCGCGCCAGCCTTCGCTGGGGAGTGGCCCGTAAGGGTTGATCAGCCAGATGCGCAGCGGCCTCGCGGGATTGCCGACGGTCATTTGACGCACTCGTTGTCCAAAGGAACCGGAGCCGTTCCCGATGCAGTGTGGGGCCGGATAACAACCAGGAGGGTTTGCGCGATAATGCCTACATCACCCAGGATACTGCGCTTCTGCACATACGCAGCCGCGATACGGAGTTTGTCCGGCAATATGACCTCTTCGTAGTAGGCAATCGGATCAGGCGCTGCAGCGAGCAGGTCCGACTCGTTGCGATACTTGATCGACGCCAGGTCCGTTATGCCGGGCCGGACGGAAAGGACGATGTCCCGCAGTTGCGGGGGATAGTTCGCGACAAACTCCGGCGTCTCCGGGCGGGGACCGACGAGGCTCATCTCCCCGCACACGACATTCCACAACTGTGGAAGCTCATCGAGCTTGGTCTTCCGCAAGACGTCGCCCATCGGCGTGATGCGGGCGTCAGCGCCAACCGTGATCTGTTTCCCGGTAGCGCCGGAGGCGGCCCGCATCGTGCGGAATTTGTAGAGGGTGAAGGGTTCGCCATGGCGCCCCACCCGCGTCTGGCGAAATAGCACCGGGCCATCTCGCCGGAGGAGTAGCAGCAGCGCCACAATCAGCATGATCGGCGTGGCGACGATCAGCGCGCCGCCGCCGACCATCAGGTCAAACAGGCGCTTCATCATCGGAGAAACCTGTCCGCGATCTGCCGAAGCGCATAGCCGGGATTCTGCATCAGCTTGCGGCCCACTCCCCATTTCTGGAGGGCCGCGGGCGCGGGCACGTAGATGCCGCGACGGTCAAAATCCATCGGCAGGTCGTGCTTGCCGAAGAGTTCAGGCATCTTCTCATGCCATTGCCCCTTGATGATGCCGGTGTGCACATAGTCAATCGGCGCGGGGAGTCGCGGCGGATCACACAGGACCGTCAGGAACATCCTGGGATCCCGATGCGCCCGCCAGGTGCCAAAAATCTCGAACATCCAGCCGTTTTCAGCTGACCGCAGATACGAGGCCAAAGCTGCCGGCCGCCACAGGCCTGCCTGGGTGGAGATGCGATACCTCGCGTTCTGCGCAATAACGCCAAAACCTTCATGTGCGCTCGGCGCGAAGGGCCCATGGCTGCCATGTTTGGTCAGGCCGATATGGGCTATTTCGGGGTCGTCGAGCATGATCTGCACCGCTGCCCGAACCTTGGCGTCGTCAACCGGCTGATCGAGAAAATAGTCTTCCTGAACATAGAGCAGGAGCGGGGTTCTGATGGCGGTGATGGCACGAAGGAGGCATTCGCTCCAGCTCAACCGTTCGCGCTCTCCGGCACCGACGCGGCTGGCGCGCACATCAAGCCCGGGCCAAGCGAAATCCCGCGTTTCGGTATTGAGCAACACCGGCCAGTCCATCTGCGGCCAATAGCGTCCCAGCAAAGAGAAAAATGGCGGCCAGCAATCTTCAAACCCGTCAGACGAATTGACGAGCAGGGTCACGGGCGACGGGTCTCTCTCCATCTTGTGCTTCGGTGTCAAAGGCGCGCCGTTGGCCATCTCATTCCCCGCTACGGGCCAGGAAGTCAGCGTAGGCCTGAGCTATCCCGTCCCGCAGGGCGATTTTCGGCGTCCAACCCATCATTTGCATCTTTGCGCCGGACATCAACTTTCGGGGCGTGCCGTCAGGTTTGCTGCTGTCGGTGTTTATCCCGCCGGAGAAGCCGATAACCTCGCAGACCAGCAGGGTCAGTTCGTGGATGCTGATGTCGCTGCCGGAGCCGAGATTGACGTGTTGGTCGTCCGAATAGTTCTGAAGCAGGAACAGGCAGCCATCGGCGCAATCGTCGGCGTGAAGAAATTCCCGACGCGGCGTCCCCGTGCCCCAGATGTCGATTTGCCCCGCGCCGGATACCTTGGCCTCGTGCGCCTTGCGGATCAGCGCAGGCAGTACATGGCTTGACTGCAAATCATAGTTGTCGCCCGGGCCGTAGAGGTTGGTCGGCATGGCGGAGATATAGTCCCGCTGATACTGCCGCCGGTAAGCCTCCGCCATCTTGAGCGCCGCGATCTTGGCGATCGCATACGCCTCATTGGTCGGCTCCAACGCGCCGGTGAGCAGCGCATCTTCCACAATCGGCTGGTCCGCGAACTTGGGGTAGATGCAACTCGAGCCCAGGTTGAGCAGCCGGTTTACATCCGCTCTGTGCGCCGCCTCGATCACGTTGGCCGCGATCATGACGTTCTGGTACAGGAAGTCCGCCGGATAGCGTTCATTCGCAAGAATGCCGCCCACCTTTGCGGCGGCCAGGATGACGACATCCGGACGCTCGCGTCGCATCCACGCCAGCACCGCCGCTTGATCGACAAGGTCCAGTTCGGTGCGGCTTGCGGTCAATAACTCACAGTCGATACCGGCCAAGGCCCGCACGATCGCGCCGCCCACCATGCCGCGATGTCCGCCGACGAAAATCCGCTTACCGACAAGCGCTGGCCAGCTCATTTCACACGCCCTGTTGAATGGGTGCGGTGCGCATCACTTCCAGATCGGCCACGACCATTTCGCGGGCAAGCTCACGGGCCGAGGTGTCGTGGGTCCATCCCAGTTTTTCCCTGGCCTTGGTCGGGTCTCCCAACAGCAGTTCCACCTCGGTGGGGCGGAAATAGCGTGGGTCCACCTCAACCAGCAGCCGGCCCGTACGATTGCAGACGCCGCGTTCATCGACGCCGGCACCCTCCCACCGCAACTCGATGCCCACGTCCTCAAACGCCCACTGGACAAACTGGCGAACGCGCGTCGTCGTGCCCGTGGCGAGCACATAATCATCCGGCTCGTCCTGCTGCATCATGAGCCACATGCCGCGCACATACTCGCGCGCATGTCCCCAATCGCGCTGTGCATCGAGGTTCCCGAGGTACAGCTTCTCCTGACGGCCGAGGCTGATTGCTGCAGCAGCCCGAGTGATCTTGCGAGTTACAAAGGTTTCACCGCGAAGCGGGCTCTCGTGGTTGAAGAGGATGCCGTTGGAGGCATGCATGCCATACGCTTCGCGATAGTTGACCACGATCCAGTAGGCATAAAGCTTTGCCGCGGCATAGGGCGACCGGGGATAGAAGGGCGTGGTTTCGCTCTGCGGTACTTCCTGCGCCAGACCGTAGAGTTCCGAAGTCGACGCCTGATAAAAGCGGCAGCGGTCCTGCATGCCCAGTATCCGGATGGCCTCCAGAATCCGCAGAGTGCCGATTGCATCCGCGTTGGCGGTATATTCAGGCACCTCGAAACTCACCTGCACATGGCTTTGCGCGGCAAGATTGTAGATCTCATCCGGCCGGGTCTGCTGGATGATGCGGATGAGATTGGTGCTGTCGGTCATGTCGCCGTAATGCAGCACCAGGCGCGGATCAGGCGTTTGGGGATCCTGATAAATGTCTTCAATCCGCCCGGTGTTGAAGGACGATGAGCGGCGTTTGATGCCGTGTACCTCATAGCCTTTTTCCAGCAGAAGACGCGCGAGATATGCCCCGTCCTGGCCTGTAATCCCGGTGATGAGTGCAACTTTATGCGTGTCCGCAGAACTCATGGCAGTTATCCAGCAGTTTTCATGTTTCTCTGGGAGAAACGCGGCCTCCTCTGGGGCAGGATGCGTTTTGCGTCAATGCTCTGATGCTCTGATCAGGGCTTCCCACTGGCGGCAGAGGGGGCGCTCTGCCAGCGGTCCGGTTCCTCGAGCAGGGTCCTCACCACTGCGATCACCCGCTCCTGATCGGCATCGCTCATCAGCGTGTAGAGCGGCAGGCTGACAAGCGCATGGTAGGCGCGCTCCGCCTGAGGGAAACTGGTCGCGTCCAGCGCATAGCGCTCCTGCCAGTAGGGATGCCGATGGAGCGGAATGTAATGAACACTGGCGCCGATGCCCGCTTCCGCCAGTTGTTCGATGAAACGCGCGCGGGGCCCCAGATCATCGCCGTCCACCGGGAGTCGCACTGCATAGAGATGCCAGGCGTGGCGATCTCCCTGCTGGGGTAGGGCCGGCAGGATGAGCCCGGTATCTGCGAAAGCAGCGTTATAACGCGCCGCGAGTGCATCGCGGCGCTGTTGAAACGCCTCGATACGGCGAAGCTGTACCCGCCCCATCGCCGCGGCGATGTCGGTCATATTGTATTTGAAGCCGGGGGCAACGATCTCATATTGCCAGGCCGGCTTGTCGGACTGGAAGCGGTTAAATGCATCCCGGTCGATGCCATGCAATCGCATCACCCGCATCCGCGCGATCATGGCCGCATCGCGCGAAACGACCATGCCACCCTCGCCGGTGGTCATCGTCTTGTTGGCGTAAAAGCTGAAGACAGTCGCTGCGGAGTCGAGCGTGCCGATCAATCTGCCTTGACAGGTAGTCGGAAAGGCGTGCGCCGCATCCTCGATGACCTTGAGCTCGTGCTCCTGCGCAATCGCCATGATCGCGTCCATGTCACAAGACAGGCCGCCATAATGCACAACGATTATGGCACGGCTTCTGGGCGTGATCGCCGCGCGGATCGCAGTCGGGCAGATGTTGAGCGTGACCGGGTCGCAATCCGCAAACACCGGCTCGGCGCCAAGATAGCGGACGATTTCTGCGGTCGCGGTGAAGGTCATGGTCGGCACGATGACCTCGTCGCCCGGGCCCACGCCGAGGGCCTCGACCGCCAGGTGCAGGCCGGATGTCGCGCTGTTGACGGCGAGTGCGGTTACACCAGCTCCCAGATATTCCGCGAACTCCTTCTCGAAAGCGGCGCATTCCGGTCCGGTGGTAACCCAGCCGCTGGCCAGTGCGTGCTGCACGGCGGCCTGCTCCTCATGGCCGATGTCGGGGAGGGCGTATGGAATTCTGGTTGTCGTCATGCGCGGGAAACCGAGCCTGTGGTTAGCGATTGTTGAGCGAAGCCGGCGTCTGCAAGGAAGCGTCGGACGGGTGCGCGAGGTAGCGTTCGCTCAACACGGCGTAAACGGCATAGACAACCGCGGCAAACCAAATGAGCGCGCTCTGCCCGGAGAAGCTGAAAATCGCCAGGATGGAGGCAAGAAAGATGCTGCCTTGCAGAAGAAAGCAATCCTTAGGTCGACCGCGATTGATCGCGAAGGACGAGCGGAAGTTGATCGCGGCGAGCATGATGACGAAGGCCGGGAGGATGATGAGAATGTGGGGCCGCCCGAACGTCGCAGCGGAGAAGATCGGGACAAGGCACACCCCGTCAATCAGGGGGCGCCAACGCCGAAGCAGACCCGCCACCCGCTCGATGAGCGCCATTTCTCCAGGGGCTTCCCCGAAGAAAAGTCGTCCGCCGATGGCATTGATGACGAAGGAGGCTATAGCGGCAAAGCTGTGCATCGCGCGGAACAGCGCAAGCGTAACCGCGAGTTCGGCGGTTGACCCCGTGAGCGTCGAATAGAGCGAGGGCATCGAAGCCGCAGCCGCGCCCATCACCTGCTGGCCAAGTGAGAAGCCAAGATACCGCCGCGTACCGACCTGCGTTCTGGGCAACCCATCCGACATCGCCGCCCGCCCAGGCACCAACAATACCAGTAGTCGCGCGAACAAATAGCCGACAAAGCAAAGAAGCAATGCGGCCTGGTTCAGCCAGCCCTGCCAAAAGCTCAGCACTGAAAAGAGCAGGAGCAGTATCTCGATCATTGCGGCGCCGACCGCGCGGCGTGGCACGGCAAGCCAGCGTTCCCACACAAGGGCGAGTGAACCCAGCACGCAGGACGTGGTGATGAGCAGCATGGCGGCCGGAACGTCGGGAAGGGATGACGCCACCAACAGCGTGCCTGCAAGCACTGCCATTGCCCCAAGCACGAAAGGAATGCGCCAGGCATGGATCAGGGTGGTCCAGCGCGCCCGACCAATATGGGCCGAGCGCGACCAGCTTTGGCATAGAACGTCGAATACTGCGAAGAAGGGGAGATACCCGACAAACTGGAGCAGACTGCCATGCTCCGGCAATCGCCCTATTTGGAGCACAGCCCACCCGAAGGCCAGCACCCGCAAGATCGATGCGCCAATCTGCATCGCGGTCGGAAAAAACACCACGATCTTGCCTGTGAAGCGGACGGAGCGGGTGGGCATCAGCTGCGCGTTCTGTGAGGCCTATTGGCCGCCGCCGTTGCTGGCAAGGATGGCCGTGCGGGGCCGCGCCGTCGGCGTGATGCCTCCTCGCGCGGCGCCAACTTTCATCTCGCGGGCAAAGGCAGCACAAATCGCTAGCGAAGGGACCAGCCATCCGATGCGCCAGGCGATCATATCGTGCGCCATGGCGAAGACCACCTGCCCCATCATCATCGCGAAGATGACGCGGCACGACACATCGTTGAGCATCCAACCGCCAATCGCGCGCGGGAGCAGTTTCCGGATCGTGAGACCCAGAATGGCAAGCAGGCTGCCAAGAGCGAGCCAGCCCAATTCCGAAAAGATCTGAACGAAACTGTTGTGCGATCCGATCGGCATGCCGTCCCTATTGGTCAGCCCCGTATAGGATACGACCCGCCCCGGACCGACGCCCAGCGGATGATCCAGGCCGACCATTGCGGAGCTGCGCGTGTAAACAAACCCAAATCGCTCTGCTTCTGCGCTGTCGGTCTGCACAAAGATTGATTGCAGGCGATCCGCCAAGGCACCGAACTGTCCGTGGCCCAGCGCGTCTCCGAGGGACATCGTGACGAAGAGCGCAATCACCATGAACAGACCAGGAATGACAAACTTGTAGCGCTTGCCGCTCATAACGGCGAAATATGCAAGCATGGCGATTGCGCCCGCACCCCACGACGCTCGCGATTCACTCAGGAAGAGGAAGATGGCACCCATTGTCATCAACGAGATGTCGACCAAACGCCGTCCCCCTACAGAGCGGTTCTCGATCACCCGATCCAAGAAATAGATCAATACAAATACTGAAGTAAAGCCGGTGAAGTTCGGATCGCCGAAGGTTCCAAGGAACCGACCGTCACGAAATATCTCAAACAAGTCGATTGAGCGGACCCCAACGAGGCCGAGGAACAAGAAGAAGAGGTTGAGCGCCACAAATCCTGCTGACAGTATGTAGCCGATCATGATCGGCCGCCCTTCCAGCAGGCAAGCGTAATAAATCAGACCGAAGAGCAATATATTGATGGCGATCGCAGCGCTGATGCGAAAATCGTAGCCAATAAAGTTTGACAAGACGAAGCTCGCTACAAACATGCACCCAAGAAGCAAGAAGCCTGGTTGCAGTTTGTGGAAGAGCATTGTTTCTGGTCGGAAGAGAATCACCAGCAGCGTCAAGCCGACAATAAAAAAGTCTGCCGGGTCGGCGGCAACCATGTTTAGTGGCAACAACAACGCCAAAAGGGCAAACAGAGAACGCATTAGAAGACGGCTTTCAGCATCGCGGTGATACCGTCCTGCGCGCGCGCACGGCTGACGTATGCTTTTGCATAGGAAAGTGCCCGCATACTCATGTCACGATAGCCGCTTTCCGACGTACAAAGCGCATTGAGACGGGCCGGGAACGCGTCCAATGCGCTGATCACCCCCCCGTCCATCTCCGGCATGCAACCGACCGGTGTGGAAATGAAGGGCACAGCGCGCGCCAGGCCGTCCACCGCAACGATCGGCTGGGCTTCTCTGAGCGGTGACAGGATCAGGAACGCCGAAGCTGCATCATAGCAGGCCTGAAGTTCGTGCCGCAAACGCCCCTTCACCATCTGGATACGGTGTTGCAGCTTGAGATCCGCCGCGCGACGCATGACCGCCCGGGAATAGGCATTTTCCGACGGGAACGCGAAGACGAGCTCAAACCGCTCGTCAATCTTATGCAGGATCTCAACACCGTGCATCTGCCCCTTTTCCGCGCGCATTTCGCCGATGTGCAGCAGACTGGGGCGCGGTCCAAGCGTTTTCGGCCCCTCGGCGAAAGGGTAGGCAGAAAAATTGGGCGCATGAAATTGCGGGACTCCCAGCTTTTCGTAGGTCTGCAGGTCGCGAAATCGCTCATTGCCCCGATATTCTGAGAGGACAAGCGCTGCATCGAGCTGACGGCAAAGCTTGGGTATCCAGTACCTTTCCGCGCTCCACAGCACGCCGGCACGCAGAACCTGCCCCGGCGTCGGGCTGGCGGGAGTCACCGCCGCTGCCCCATGGCTCGCCAGCACCACCCGCAGCCCGATCGACTTGAACAGCGGGATAAGGGCCGCAGCGGATGTGTACCACCCCTCAATCAGGACAAGGTCCGCCCCGTCCTTCCGGGTAAGGTCCAGGAGGCCGACAAGATCGCCCTTGAGGCGACTCCAGGGTAAGCCGCTGCCGGAAAGGCCGGAGCCAATGACACGCCAGCTTCGGCCATGGCCTGCAACCTCCTCCCCCAGAGGCACATTGGCGACCATGATGGTCACGTCCCACCCCATTTCGGCAAGAATCGAGGCATGCCCGTCTGCCGCATACGTCATGCCCACCAAGTCTGGCAGATAGGACGGTGTGTGAATGTGGACCCGCATCGGGAGAACAGTCCCTGTCGCCGCTTATCGGGATCGCATGATCATGATGTCATGTTCGATGTGCCAACGTAGATCATGCTTCCGCGCCCAATCGACCAGTACATCCAGCGGCGGATAGGTCAAAAACTCGGGCAGGGTAGGATCAAAGCAGCGCACATCATCAACGAGGATCGCGATAGGCAAGAGTTTGGGCAGGTTGGCCGCAATGGCCTCCAGTTCCGCAATGATTGGGGTGTCGAGTTCGCCCTGGAAGGTTGCCCCTGCGGAAAAATGACCATCAAGCCAGAAGTTTACGGGACCCGACAATGTGGGCAACAGCGCAGGGAATGCGTCCTCGCTCGGGGCGTTGATGATGGTAACATGACGCTGCCCCTTGAACCGGCGCTCAGCGCGCAGGAACAAGCTTCTGGCGGGTTCCAGACTGAAAACGGGTCCACCCCAGGATGCGAGCAGGCTGGTCGTTTCCCCCAGAAACGTCCCTGTCTCAACCCAGGTGCCCCCGGGAATGGAATTGCGCCGCAGAACGCGGTCTTTGACCGCCTTTGGGCTGGGTGCTTCATAATCGCGGCTTCTCCAGCCCCCGAAATCAAACAGAGCGCGGCGAATGGCACGGACGGCCGGGCGAAGAGATGCCTTCAGGCCTTCATCGGCAGATGATAAATCGGACATGAGCTCAACTTTCCTCGGTCTTGCATTCATCGAGTGCGATGAATGAGGCCGTTACGTCTATCTAGTTCATTCAAGTAACAATAAGTTGACCAACAATACAATATTCAGAACACGCCGCAACAAATTTGATCAACGGTTTGGAAGGCTTGATGCTGCAACAGTCTCGATGCAGAGATGCCCACGGACGATGGTGCTATTGACCGCAAGTCCTCAGCTTTCCCCACCGAGGGCCAGTCGGCGCAGTCACCGTCGGTGCCAAGCGCACGGTGCATTAGCCATGAGTCTGACGGAGCGCAACCGCTGCCACCATAGTTGTCGCTTGGCGGCTTGTCCCCCTCGAGTTTCCTGACAGTTCATCACCCATGTCCGGCCAAAAATCCCCGTGCGGACTCTCCCAAGCTTCCAGTTCTCGTCGAATTTGGCACTCGTACCCGCCTCAACCGTTCGCTTGCGCGGCCGACCAAGCGCTGCTTCTGGCGCACCGGGATCGTACTGCGCGCACCGGCTCTGGCTATGCAGCGAACCTGCTTAACCGCCGATGTCAGCCATAGCCTAACCTCAAGCCGCCCGCTCATGGCGGTGGCGGCCAGCGTCGATCAGGAGCCACTGGTTCCGGGCGCTTCGCGCGCCCGGTCCTGAAGCCGTTCGCGCCACCTCATCGCAGCAGCCAGCGGAGGCCCCCAACGCGTCTGAACCAATCCGGCAGGGCGCGGGAAATCGGTTTGACTGCGGCACCAATCAGGCATTTAACCGCTTTAAGGAGGCTCTGTCGGCAAATCGGATGTGATGGAGCGCAACCGAAATCAGATAATTTGAGCGGGAGGCTTAATGCTTAGGCGGTTGTATCTTTCACCTCTTGGAATATTAATCTCCGCCATTCAGAATTTGGCCGCGTTTATTCAGCGCCCTTTTATGGTGTACGGATATTGGGACGCTCCAGGCAAAAAATTCCGGAAGCTAACCAGGGTCAGTTCTCAAGCGCTACTATTGGATCCGAAACGCATCGGCGTTGGTGATCAGGTCTGGATCTGGCACTTTACGATCGTTGACGGGAGTCATGGAGTCACTATTGGTGAAGGGACGCAGATAGGTGCGTGGGTCGGAATTTTCTCCCACGGCAGCCAGACCGCCATACGGCTTCATGGGCGCGAATATATCAAAATTCAGCAAGAGAAACGTGTAGGCTATACTCGTGGACCAGTTGAAATTGGCCCCTTCTGCTTCGTCGGGGCGGGTGCTATTATTCTACCAGGTACAGTTTTGGGGCGTGGTTGCCTTGTCGGGGCGCAATCTGTGGTCAGCGGCCAGTTCCCTCCATTTTCAGTTATCAAGGGAAACCCGGCCAAGGTCGTGGGAGATACCAGATCTCTGGACGCGCGTTACATGACGGATCCATCTATCAGCGAGAGCTACTTCGATCCGGACGCCATGCGGGAATGGAAAGCCCGTATCCCGGTCATGTCGGAAACTTGATGTGTCGGATTCACGAGAACTATTGTGCCGAGCTGGCGCATTGCTTTCTGGCCCCGACTGGCCGGAATTGATTGCACCCGAACTTGACCTGTCAGCGGGCCATTTGCGCGCGCTGGCGACGGGCGGCTCGGGCGAAGAGTTGGCCATTACACTTGAGAAAATGTCGCAGCTTCTCAAGCAAAAAGAAGACGATTGTTGGCTGACTGGTTACAATATTCGCCTCCTCTTGAGAGAGCAAACCTAGAGCGGCGTGCAAAGCCTGGTTGGTGAACCCAGCCGTTTCTTGTTCGCCTGCCCTACCCCCCGCCACATGGGACTAACCATCCGGATGAGACTGGCGGGAACCCTCTCCGGAGGTGCTTTGGGCGCTGCTGCGGACCAGTTCATCCACCACCCCCGGATCCGCCAGCGTGGACGTATCCCCCAATGCCTCCACATCCCCCTCCGCGATCTTCCGGAGAATCCGCCGCATGATCTTCCCGGAACGCGTCTTCGGCAGCCCCGGTGCCCAGTGGATCACGTCGGGCGCTGCGATCGGCCCGATCTCCGTCCTCACATGCGCGACCAGCGCCCGCTTCAGATCGTCGTGCGGCTCGACGCCAACGTTCAGCGTCACATAGGCGTAGATGCCCTGGCCCTTGATGTCGTGGGGGAAGCCGACCACGGCGGCCTCGGCCACGGCGCCGTGCAGGACGAGCGCACTCTCGACCTCGGCCGTGCCCATGCGGTGGCCCGAGACGTTGATGACGTCGTCGACCCGGCCGGTGATCCAGTAGTAGCCGTCTGCGTCGCGGCGGCAGCCGTCGCCGGTGAAATACTTGCCCGGATAGGCGCTGAAATAGGTGTCGAAGAAGCGCTGGTGGTCGCCCCAGACGGTGCGCATCTGGCCGGGCCAGCTGTCGGTGATGCACAGATTGCCGCTGGCAGCGCCTTCCAGAACGGCGCCTTCTGCGTCGACCAGCTCCAGCTCGACGCCGGGGAGGGGTTGGGTCGCGGATCCGGGCTTGAGGTCGGTGGCGCCGGGCAGGGGGGACACGAGGATGCCGCCGGTCTCGGTCTGCCACCAGGTGTCGACGATCGGACAGCGGCCCTCGCCGACGACCTCGTGATACCAGCGCCAGGCCTCGGGATTGATCGGCTCGCCGACGCTGCCCAGCAGACGCAGCGACTTGCGGCTGGTCGCCTTCACCGGCCCGTCGCCCTCGCGCATCAGGGCCCGCAGCGCCGTGGGGGCGGTGTAGAAGATCTCGACCTGGTGCTTGTCGATGACCTGCCAGAAGCGACTGTAGTCGGGATAGTTGGGGACGCCCTCGAACATCAGGGTCGTCGCGCCATTGGCCAGGGGGCCGTAGACGCAATAGCTGTGGCCGGTGACCCAGCCGACGTCGGCGGTGCACCAGAAGACCGCGCCCGGGCGATAGTCGAACACCAGCTCGTGGGTCCAGGCGACCCAGAACAGATAGCCGCCGGTGGTGTGCAGCACCCCCTTGGGCTTACCCGTCGAGCCCGAGGTGTAGAGGATGAACAGCGGATCCTCGGCGTTCATCGGCTCGCACGGACAGTCGGCGCTGACGCCGTGTTTGGCTTCGCCGTAGCGGACGTCGCGACCCGCGACGATCGGTATGTCGGCGTTGGTATGGGAGATGACCAGCACCGTCTCGACGATGCCGGCACCCGGCCGTTCGAGCGCCGCATCGACATTGGCTTTCAACGGCACACGCTTGCCGCCGCGCAGGCCCTCGTCGGCGGTGATGACGACCTTTGAGCCGCAGTCCTCGATCCGGCCCGCGAGACTGTCGGGCGAGAAGCCGCCGAAGACGACGGAATGGACGGCGCCGATGCGGGCGCAGGCCAGCATGGCCACGGCCGCGGCCGGGATCATCGGCAGGTACAGGGTGACGCGGTCGCCCTTCACCACGCCCAGGCCCTTGAGCACATTGGCCATGCGGCAGACTTCGGGCCGGACAGGGTCGGCTCGTCGCCTTCCCAGATGATCGCGGTCTCGTCGCCGCGGGTTTCCAGGTGCCGGTCGAGGCAATTGTACGCGACGTTCAGGACGCCGTCGCCGAACCAGCGGATGCGGAAGTCGGCCTTGGCGAAGGAGACGTCCTTGATCGACGTCGGCGCGGAGACCCAGTCGAGGCGGCGGGCCTGCTCGGCCCAGAAGGCGTCGGGGGTTTCGCGGGCGGCGGTGCGGGCTGCGGCGTATCCAGCCTTCGTCATCCGGGCGCGTTGAGACCATTCCGAAGGCACACGATAGAGCTGGCTCTCCATCCGTTTGAACGATCCTTGAACTGTGCTTCTGGCGTACGCTAACGCCTCGGGTCAGGTCACGATGAGTTTTCCACGATCAGGGCGTTTTCAACGCCCGCCGTGGACGATATCTAGGTATCGATACGATAGCATCGGGGCAAGGAATGACGGACAATTCGGAACGGTCGACGCCGGGCGGCGACGACGGTGAACCCGTCTCCCCGATTGAGCGGTTCATGTATCGATCGGTACCGACCTGGGTCGTTTTGCTGGTCATGGCAGCGGGGCTGTTGGCGACTATGGCTTTCGGCGCCCTTGTGTTGAGCGCAGAACGGGGCGACGCGGGGCCGTTGGACCGGTTCGCCCGGGACGTTGCTGCACTGCCGAGCGCGGTGAAGGGTAACCTGACGCACACAAGCCTGGAGCCATTCCGATCGCCGCCCGGCGGTGTGCCGCTCAGTGCCGGATTCTGGAAAAACCCGGACGACAACTTTGTGGACCCGGGCTTTCTCCTGACCACGCTCTATGACCCGGAGCGGAGGAGGCCATTCGTCCGACTGATCCGGCTGGCCGATGGAGCTACGATCCGTGAGTACCATCCGGACGTTGATGCCCTGACCCGGATGGTCAAAGAGACGGCCCCCCCGACCGCAGTCTTGCAGGGCGGGATCTACCGGCCCGGCCATCCGGACCTCATGGACGATGGCGGACTTGTTTTTGTGAGCAACGACCTGATGGTGCGCACAGACGGCTGTGATCGCACGGTATGGACCCGCCCCGGCCATCATCACTCGATCGAGCGAAACGAGCGCGGCGACATCTGGACCCCCGCCGTGCTGACGGAGCAAGTTGGGGAAGACGTGGGCCCGGCCTACCGGAATGACGCGGTGACCCTCACGACGCCTGCTGGCCAAACCCTGTATTCGAGGGCGCTCTCGCAGATTTTCCTTGATAACGGGCTTGAGGCCCTGTTCCTGGGCCAGCCGTATAGCGACGTCCCCTTCCATCTGAATGATGTGCAGCCGGTCACCGAGGATGGTCCGCACTGGAAGCGTGGCGACCTGTTCCTGAGCCTGCGCTATCTCTCCATGGTGATGCTGTTCCGGCCCAGCTCCGGCAAGGTGATCTGGTGGAAAATCGGCCCTTGGTTAAATCAGCATGATGTCAGCGTGCTGGACGACCACAGGATTGCTGTTTTCGACAATCGCACCGTCATTGGCGCGACAGCGTCCCGGGTAGAGGGGAACAGCCGCGAACTTGTGTACGACTTTTCCGATGGATCGGTCAGTTCGCCATGGGAGGCCGGTTTCCGCCGCTGGGATTTGGCGGTAGTCAGCAATGGTCGAGGCACGCCGCTCCCCAACGGGGACCTCTTTGTCGAGGACACGGTGCGAGGTCAGGCGCTACGGATGAGCGAAAACGGGGATCTCAGATGGCGAGTTGTGAACGCGGACGATCAGAAGCGCCGGTACTGGATGTTCTGGTCACGGTATCTGGACCCGGTTCAGTACGGCCCGGCGATCCGCGCCGCGGCGGCGGTCTCATGTCCGTGATGTCCTGGCCCAGGGTCTTGGCGGTGGCCAGCGCCACCTTGATGGTCCTGACGCCAGGGGTCGCGCACGCCTATATGGGGCCCGGCGTGGGACTGGGATTTCTCGGGGCTGTCTTCGGCGTCATCGGCTCGATCTTTCTCGCGATCGCCGCGATCGTCTGGTACCCGATCAAGCGGCTATTGCGAAAGCTGAGGCCACCGAGAGATCACCGGTCCCCAGGCCCGGACGACCAGACTCCTGAGGCCTGATCCACCCATATGCTGGCGCTGTTTTTTTCGATCATGGCCGCGCTCGAAATAGCGCGTCGTCTGCCCCTACTGCAGAGGTTCCGCGATCTGGCCCGTGTCAGCGCACGGACCCCGAGAGTATGGGGTTATCGGCGAGGCCTTGAGGTTCGCAAGGAGCGCGCCACCCAGCTCCTGTCGCTGCACATGTTCCGCTATTCAATCGCGGTGATGTGGATGTTGGCGCTGGTGATCGCTCCGATTGGCCTGGTCCTTCTGGTGGATCCGTGGCTGGACCTCGGTGCACGGGAATCCTTGATGAATTGGCAGGACCGCCTCGTCGTCGCGGTGCTATCCCTTAGCTATGGTCTCGCCCGAATCCAGATCGCCCGCCGCCTACAGCGGTCCTGAACGCTTGCTTCATCGCATAGCGCTGGGTTCGCGCCCGGTGATGGAGATGTCGTTCGACATCGAGCGCGCAATGTTTGCAAAGGACCTGGCGCCGGGGATCGGCTCCCGGCCGGTTTTCGTATGCGGGCTGGCCCGCGCCGGCACTTCCCTGGTGACCCGCCTTCTGGACAACAGCGGCGTGTTCGCCAGCCTGAGATACCGGGATATGCCTTTCCCGCTGGCGCCCAATCTCTGGGCCCGGCTGTCGGCCGGGAATACGCGTCGGGTTGCGGCTATTGAACGGGCTCATGGCGACGGCCTGAACCATGACCTCGATACGCCTGAAGCCATCGAAGAGGTATATTGGCGGTGTTTCGAGGGTGACCGCTACATCAGAGCTGACGGCCTCCTCCCGAAGTCTCCCCGGTCCGAAACGATGGACGGCTATCGGTCGCTGACGGGGCTCGTCTGCTTGCGTAGCGGGCGGAGTCGCTATCTGGCCAAGAATAACAATCACGTTCTCCGCCTGCAAAATCTCGTAGATGAATTTCCCGATGCAGTGTTGGTGCATCCGTTTCGCCATCCATTGAAACAGGCTGCCTCCCTGCTGGCTCAACATCGCCGAACTTGCGAACGTCAATCACAGGATCCATTCTCGCGCAGCTTCGCGCACTGGCTTGGGCATCATGAGTTCGGGATGGGCCAACGGCCTCATTTGCTGCCCGGCGCGCCCCTTGCGAATGAAGACCGGTTCGAAATCGAGTACTGGTTAGACTGCTGGAACAGCGTCTACCGATTCCTGCTTGATCAGGGGCCGGCGGTGAGCAGCCGCCAGGTGTTTGTCGACTATGATGAACTTTGCCGACGTCCATCCGGGGTGCTCGGGGCATTGGCGAGCGCGGTGGGGTGCCCCCCTCTGGACCCCGGGGCGGTTACGGTCGCCAGACCGGTCGCCGAGAATAGCACCGGGTTTCCCGTTCATGCGGCTCTCAGGGCACGGGTCTTGATGGGTAGATCAATCGAAGCCGCCAACGTTGAGGGGCGTCCCTCCGGACCATGATCCGGGTTGTTCCGGCTCATCGTTCGATCCCGAGCCGATGTTGCGTCAAGCGCATCGGGGCGGCCAAGGAACCGGCCGCTCTGCAAGCGGCCACCCGGCGGACCTGTCACTGGCACGGCCACGGGGCCAACGTGGTCGCCTTTGCCGAATCGCTCTGTTAGAAGCGCCCCGCCGGACGCGTCCCGGATCATGGAGCCAGCGCCTTGGCGAACGATCGACTCAAGACCCGCCATATCAGCCCCATCATTACCTGGATCGCCATTGGCGTTCTGCTGGTCCTGGTGGTCGGGCTGCTTGCGACCTATGCGCTGCGGCCCGGACGCAGTCCTGCCGATGACGCGCAAACAGCGGCCGCGATCGGCGACATGGACGCGGCCCAGAGCGACGCTGATGCGAAGCGCGAGGAAAAGCGCAACGCGGCCGCCTTGCTGTGATCTGAGCGGGTCAGGCGACGTCGAGAACGACGTAAAGCGCGTGGGCCATAAGGCGCAGGGCGACATTGTCGCCGCTGCATTGAACGGCTGTGTGGATAAGGCGCCCGATCAGGAAGGCCCATGCGGCGACGACGTCCAGGACCGTCACCGCTGACGTCAGGATCAGCAGCAGGGCCGCGATCCAGGCGAAGACCGGTGCCTCGAACTGGTTGGCCAGATTGCGCTGGATGCGGGCCGGGGCCGGTGGGTCGCCGTCCGCGCGGGCGAAGTCGTTCTTCGTTGCCTCGCCCCGCCGGACGGCCGTGAGCCGGGCCCAGGTCAGGGCGGCGTAGAGGCCGACGACCAGGCCGAAATGCAGGAACAGCGGCAGCAGCAGCCAGGCCGTCCGGGAGAGGTCAGGCATGGATGTCCACGTCCTTCCGATCACGGATGAACAGGAACCCGACCACCACCGTGACCAGCGCCACCACCACCGGATACCACAGGCCGTAGTAGATGTTGCCTGTGGCGGCGACCATGGCGAAGGCCGTGGTGGGCAGGAAGCCGCCGAACCAGCCGTTGCCGATATGATAGGGCAGGGACATCGAGGTGTAGCGGATGTTGGTCGGGAACATCTCGACCAGCGCCGCGGCGATCGGGCCGTAGACCATGGTCACGTACATCACCAGAATGAACAGGATGGCGACGACCAGCGGTTTGTTGACCAGGGCGCTGTCAGCCCTGGCCGGATAGCCGGCGGACGTCAGGGCGGCTCCGAGGCCGGCTTCCCATTCCGTCTTGCGGGCGGCGAAGTCGGGGCGGGGCAGGGCCGCGCCGTCGAAACTGGTCACGACCACCTCGCCGATGCGGACCTCGGCCGTCGAGCCGGCCGGGGCGGCGATGTTGGCGTAGGTGACGCCGGCCCTGGCCAGGTACGACTTGGCGATGTCGCAGGAACTGTCGAACACTGTCTTGCCGACGGGATCGAACTGCAGGGCGCAGTCGGCGGGGTCGGCACGGACGCTGACCGGCGCGCTGGCGGTGGCGGCGGCCAGCTGTGGGTTGGCCGCTGCGGTCAGGGCGTGGAACAGGGGGAAATAGGTCAGGGCGGCCAGCAGGCAGCCGACGAGGATGATCGGCTTGCGGCCGACCTTGTCCGACAGCCAGCCCCAGAAGACGAAGAAGGGCGTGGCCAGCAGCAGGGAGATCGCGATCAGGATATTGGCCAGGGGGCCGTCGACCTTCAGCGTCTTTTCGAGGAAGAAGAGGGCGTAGAACTGGCCCGTGTACCAGACCACGGCCTGACCCGCGGTCAGGCCGACGAGGGCGATCAGCACCAGCTTCAGGTTCGGCCATTTGCCGAAACTGTCCTTGAGCGGTGTTTTCGACCCCTTGCCCTCGGCCTTCATGCGGGCGAAGGCCGGGCTCTCGGCGAGCTTGAGCCGGATCCACAGGGAGACACCGAGCAACAGGATCGAGACGAGGAAGGGGATGCGCCAGCCCCAGTCCTTGAACGCCTCCTCGCCGACCGCCGTGCGCACGCCCAGGATCACCAGCAGGCTGAGCATCAGACCGGCCGTCGCCGTGATCTGGATGAAGCTGGTGTAGAAGCCGCGCCTTCCGGGCGGGGCGTGTTCGGCGACATAGGTAGCGGCGCCGCCATACTCCCCGCCCAGCGCCAGACCCTGCACCAGCCGCATGGCGATGAGGATCGCGGGTGCCGCCACGCCGATGGCGGCGTAGGACGGCAGCAGGCCGACGACGAAGGTCGACAGTCCCATCAGCAGCATGGTCACCAGAAAGGTGTTCTTGCGCCCCCACAGGTCGCCGAGGCGGCCGAAGAAGATCGCTCCGAACGGGCGCACGGCGAATCCCGCGGCGAAGGCCATCAGGGCGAAGATGTAGCCGGTGGTCTCGTTCACGCCGGAGAAGAACTGGACGGTGATGATCGCCGCCAGCGAGCCGTACAGGTAGAAGTCATACCATTCGATCACGGTCCCGACCGAGGAGGCCAGGATGACCAGTCGGTCGTCACGGTCGACGGTGTGCTCCTCGGCGGCGGCGTCGGTCATGCGGTCCCTCCCCGGACTCGTTTGGAAGGAGCCTAGACCGGCCTTGCCGAAAGCGCATCGTCCCGTTGACTCTGCCGTCCATCTGTTTCTCGCTGAGGGCAGCGGGGGGACGGAATGGCGGACAACGATCTTTACCGGCACCAGCTGATCGAACGGCTTGAGCACGAGAAACGCGCGGCACAGGCCGAAATCGCCCGCGCCCAGGCGGACGAGGCGCGGGCCCGGGCGCGGGTGTCGGAGAAGGATGCGGCCATCGCCAGCGTGCGTGCGGCCCGGGAGCCGCAAGCCGACGAATGCAGGCGGTGCCGCTTCGAATTCGGACGGACCTCGGTCCTGAGGCCTATGCCGTCGAGGTCGAAGCACGTCCGCTTTCAGTGCGCGCTATGCGGCGCCGAAGAAGAACGGGCCTGACACGGCGGGGCCACGGACAAGGCAAAACCCCCGCCGCTTGCGCGACGGGGGTTCTTTTTCAGACCAGAACGGTCGGAAGTCTTAGTCGCTTTCGCTGTCGTCGTCGCTGGCGACAACAACCAGGCCGACGAGCACAGCGCCGCCGATGAGCAGGACGGCGATCGGCACGCCGGCGAACTCGCTGGTGTCACCGGCTTCAGCGCCGACGCGGTCGCCAACGCGGACGGTCGAGCTGTTGTTCTGGGCGACGGCTTGACCTGCGACGAGCAGGAGGCCGGCCGTGATGGCAGCAATGGTTTTTTTCATCAGTCAGTCTCCGGGTTGAAATGTACTAATGCGATTGGTTAGCCGAGGTTGCATGTCAGTTTTTCAATCGCCAACCCCGCTAGCCGATTCTTTTTCCGATTTATAGCCAACGGTTGCAGCGGCGCCGCAGTTGCGCAATCTGCCCATGCAAGTCCACGAGGCGCAGGGCCCGCGACAGCCGGACATGACGGGCGGTCAGCGGATCGCCGCGGCCCCGCGTCCGGCGGCCAGGGCCTTCACCTCGTCGAGCGAGGTCATGGCGTTGTCGCCGGGGGTCGTCATCGCCAGCGCCCCGTGGGCCGTGCCGTAGTCGACAGCTGCCTGTGGTCCGAGATCGTTCAGGAAGGCGTAGGCCATGCCCGAGACGAAGCCGTCGCCGCCGCCGACACGATCGAGCACCGGGATCTCGCTGACAGGCGCCGCATAGCGCCTTCCCCCTGCCCACAGCACTGCGCCCCAGCGATTGACCGATGCGGAGACCGGGTCGCGCAGGGTGGCGGCGAAGACCCTGACGTTGGGCAGATCCGCTGACGCCCGGGCCACGAGGGCGTCGAACGGGGCGGGGTCGGCCGGGTCGGTGCGGGCCGCATGGCCGCCGATGCCGAGGCAGGATTCAAAAGCGTATTCATCGCCGACCAGCACATCCGCCAGGCCCGCGATCTCGCGGTTGACCCGTCGGGCGGCGTCGGGGTCGGGATGGCTGGACCACAGGCTGGCGCGGTAGTTGAGGTCATAGCTGACCACGACGCCGTGGCGTTTGGCGGCCCGGATGGCGGCCAGGGTCGTCTCGGCGGTGCTGGCCGACAGGGCGGCGAAGATGCCGCCGGTGTGCAGCCAGCGCACCCCCTCGACCCTGAACAGGGCGTCCTAGTCGACTTCGTCGGGGCGCATCTGGGAGGCGGCGGAGTTGGCCCGGTCCGAGGCGCCCAACGCGCCACGCACGCCGAAGCCGCGCTCGGTGAAATTCAACCCCATCCGGGTGTTTCGGCCGATGCCGTCGGCAGCCCGCCACAGGATGTGGGACGTATCCACGCCGCCCTGCAGGATCAGGTCCTCGGCAAGGGCACCCATCTCGTTGCGCGGCAGGGCCGTGACGACGGCCGTGCGCATGCCGAAGGTCTTCCGCAGGCCGCGCGCGACATTGTATTCGCCGCCGCCCTCCCAGACCTGGAAGCTGCGGGCCGTGCGGATGCGGCCTTCGCCCGGGTCGAGACGGAGCATGACCTCGCCCAGGGCGACGCAGTCCCAGCGGCAGTCTTCGGCCGGTCGAACGGCCAGCAGGTCGGTCATTTCATCAGCGAGGGCAGCCACAGCGAAAG
>LNFM01003937.1_pt1 | contig 28193 bp, 24 predicted proteins | sample 596031 | NCBI WGS metagenome assembly LNFM01 (sample SAMN04254537, study PRJNA301005) | activated carbon metagenome | isolation source: dual media filters at the Ann Arbor, Michigan drinking water treatment plant | place: USA: Ann Arbor
CATTGTGTCGCCCCCCGATCAGCACGTCTCCTCCCTGGCCAAACAGGCACGTGAACTCTTCGTGGTTCACGTGGGTCGTGCCCTTCCCGAAATGGTCAAGGCCTGTGATACCCGCCTGACCGCCATCCTCGATCTGGCCGGACCGGCCCGTGAGACACAGGCCCGGCGCGACGCCTGGACCGCCTTCCAGAAACACCAGACCACCTGGCTCAACCAGAGTCGCAAGGCGTTGCAGCGCACGTTGCTGCCTCGCACTTCCAGCACCGGCCAACCCATCAGCCTGTCGGGTGCGCTTGAACTGGTGGCTGAGGGCGCCATTGACGACCAGATCATGGCTTCGCGCCTGGCCATGCGGGTGCTGGAAAAGTCGTCCACCGAACTCAACGAACTGCGCCTGCGAGTTCAGCATCTCGAGAAGCGTCAGGAACTCTCGCGAGGCGACGTGCTGCTGCCGGATGTGACCGCCCGCATTCTGGTGGACCAATGGTTGGAAGCCCAGATGACCCGTGACGCCTGGGCGCTGGTGCAGGACGCACTGGCTCCGGTCATGAGCGCCAAGCTGCACGATGCCTACAAGGCGGCCAACGAGTTTCTGGTGGCCAGCGGCGTGATGAAGGAGATCGATCTTCAGGCGTTGGTCAAGCGCGCGCCCGGGTCCCGCTCCGAAGGTCCACCGGCTGCGCCACCGCAGTCGAGTCCGGTCGGTGCCCGGATTCCGCCCGGCGGTGCTGGGCAGCCCGGCGGAGGCTCCTCCAGCGGTGGTTTCCGACCTGCCGGTGCCGGTCCTGCCGGGGGCCAAGGGGACAGAGGGAGCGCGAACGCCGGCCAAGGCGATTTCACAGGTTCTGGTGCGGGTCAGAGTGGCCGCTCCAGTGTTCCCGGTTCTTCCAACATGGGTGTGCACGACGAAACCCGCATGATGACCAGTGCCTCGCCGTTGGCACGCGCCCGCATGCGTGCCCAGGGTGTGGTGGGTCGGCTGCGGCGCATGCTGATCGACAAGGTTGGCGGGGACTTCGAAGCCACGCAGATCCTGCCGCCATCGCCTGCCTTGGCGCAGGCCATGCAGCGTGTGGTGCCAGGCGACAGCGCCGGCGCGGGTTTTTACGTGTCTGGCAACAGCCGTCCAGGCGCGGTGTACATGGACGCCACCCATGTGGAGAAGGCTGCGGTCGTCCTGCGCCAGCGCACGGCCGAGCTCAAGCAGGCTGCCAGCACGCCCACCGAAAAAGCCACCATCGAGGTGGTCGCCCTCATGTTTCAAAGCATCCTGGCTGAGGAGCGCATACCTCCCAGCGTGCGGGTGTGGTTTGCCCGGCTGCAGATTCCGGTCCTGCGCGTGGCACTGGCCGAGCCCGAGTTTTTCAGCGCCTTGCAGCACCCGGCCCGTCGCCTGATCGACCGCATGGGCTCCTGCGTGATGGGCTTCGAGTCCAACGTCAGTTCTGCCGCCCTGGAGGCCGAGATCAAGCGCGTGGTGCAAGTGATCGAGCAGTACCCCGAAACCGGCCGGCGTGTTTTTCAGCTGGTGTTCGACGAGTTCCAGAAGTTTCTTTCGACCTACCTGAGCGAACAGGGCAGCGCCAGCCGTTTCGTGAGCGTTGCGCAGCAGGTCGAACAGAAGGAGACCTTGTCGGTCCAGTACACGATCGAGCTGCGCAAGCTGCTCGACGAGGTGCCGGTGCGTGACGAGGTGCGCGACTTCCTCTTCAAGGTCTGGGTCGATGTACTGGCTGTGTCCAGCGTCAAATACGGTCTGCGCCACGAGGAAACCAGTGCGCTCAAACAGGTGGCGTCCGACCTGCTGTGGGCGGCCAGCGCCAAACCCAACCGCGACGACCGCGCCCGTGTGATCCAGCAATTGCCCGCCTTGCTGCAGCGCCTTCGACAAGGCATGAGCCTGCTGGGCTTCACCACCGGCATGCAGGATCAGCACATCAAGTCGGTGAGTGACACGCTGGCCGATGCCTTCATGTCCCGCACCGAGGCCATCTCGCAAGAGCAGCTCGACAACCTCTCCGACCGCCTGGCCAATCTGGAGGAATACCTGCCCGCCAACGGCTTGGGTGATCTCGATCTGGACAACGAAAGCATCGAGATGATCACCGGTGTGGATGCCAGCAACATTGAAGTGATCAATCAGGGCGGCAGTCAGCCCAACGAGGCCATGCGCTCGTGGGCGGTCGAACTGCAGATCGGTTCGTGGTTTGGCCTGGATCACAACGGCAAGCTCAACAGTGTGCAGCTCGCCTGGCGCAGTCAGCGCGGCCAGCTCTACCTGTTTGTCACCAACGGCGGTCGTTGTTTCCTGATCCAGGCCACGCGGGTTGCGTCGTACCTGCAGGCCGGTTTGCTCGTGCCGAGTGAAGAAGAGGCGCTCACGGTGCGCGCCACCCGTGACGCGCTCACCAAGCTCGACGCCAACCCCGAGCGCCTGCTCAACTGAGCTTGCTCAACCCTTGCGGGCCTGTTCGTACAGGCCTTGCACACGAGGCACGTTGGCCTCCAGTTCCCGGATGCGGTTGGGGCCACTGGGGTGGGTGGACAGAAAGCCCGGGCCCGCGCCACCACCCGCCGACGCCATTTTTTGCCACAGACTCACGCTGGCCTGAGGCCGGTACGCAGAGCGTGCTGCGAGTTCAAGTCCGACCAGGTCGGCTTCGGTTTCGTCCTCACGGCTGAACTTGAGCGTGAGCAACTGCGTGCCCAGGTTGGCAGCCACATCACCGAGCTGGCCCAGGCCAAACAGTTGCGCGGCGATCGACAAGCCAATGCTGGTGGCGCTGCTTTTGGCCACACGTGCACGAGCATGTTCACGCAACGCATGGGCCATTTCATGACCCATGATCATCGCTGTCTCGTCGTCGGTCAGTTTCAACTTCTCGAGGATGCCGGTGTAGAAAGCGATCTTGCCGCCCGGCATGCAGAAGGCGTTCACCTGATCGCTGCGAATCAGGTTGACCTCCCATTTCCACTCGGTGGCGCGCTTGTTCCATTGCGGCGATTGGGGAATGATGCGGCGCGCGATATTGCGCAGCCTTTGCACCTCGGGATGGCCCGCCGGCAGCAACACCTTCTTGGCGCTGGCCTCATTCATCATTTGCGCATATTGCTGGTTCGCCGCACCTTCCAGCTCCTCGGCGGGCACCAGATTGCGCAGGGCCGATGCCTGACCCACGTCAACCTGTGCGTTGGCCGGAAGAACCGCGCTGGCAGCGGCGGCGCCACCCGCCAGAAGGAACCCGCGCCGGGCTGACCAGACGTGGTCGGGTCGCGTTGAGGGGGCGTGGTCAGACTTGAAGTCGCAGATGAAACACATGGGTGAATAATAGTCAAAGCCACACGGCTGTGCCCATGCCCTTGAACCCCACCTTCCCAACGGCTCGCCGATGTCCCTACCCACTCCTGTATCGAACCCAACCGCCCCGGGTCGTGATGCAGCCGAGCCCACTGTCCAGCCCAGTCTGACATGGGGCGAAACCCTGCGTGTGTACCTCGAACCTGCCAGCCTGCGCATGTTTGCTCTGGGGTTTTCGGCCGGTCTGCCCTTGCTGCTGGTGCTCGGGACGCTGAGCTTTCGTTTGCGGGAAGCGGGATTGGACCGCACGACCATCGGCTACCTCAGCTGGGTCGGGTTGGCGTATGCCTTCAAGTGGTGCTGGGCGCCGCTGGTGGACCGCCTGCCGTTGCCGTTTCTTACCCGCTGGCTGGGCCGGCGGCGCAGCTGGCTGCTGCTGTCGCAATTCCTCATCATGGCCTCGTTGGTGGGCATGGCCCTGTCCGATCCGCGAACCGACCTGACCCTGGTGGTGTGGTGTGCCTTGGCGGTGGCCTTCGCCTCGGCCACACAAGACATTGCCCTGGACGCGTTTCGCATCGAGTCGGCCGATGTGCGCCATCAGGGTGCCCTGGCGGCCACCTACCAGACCGGCTACCGCCTGGCCATGATCTGGGCTGGTGCCGGTGTGCTGTGGATCGCAGCGCGCGCCGAAGTGGCGCCAGTGGCTGCAGCGGCCGGTGCCGCACCCGGCGTGTTGTACCAGCAGGCCGCATGGACCACGGCTTATCTGGTCATGGCCGCCAGCATGCTGGTGGGTGTGTTCACGGTGCTCTTTTCGCGCGAGCCGGCGCACGTGGTCTTGCCGCCGTCGAAGAATGCCGCCGAATGGTTGCGCAGTGCGTTGGTGGAGCCGTTCGCCGACTTCTTGAAGCGCTACGGCAAGCAGGCGGTGTTGATTCTCGCGCTCATCGGGGTGTACCGCATCAGCGATGTGGTCATGGGCATCATGGCCAACCCGTTTTATGTGGACATGGGCTACACCAAGGACGAGGTGGCAGCGGTGACCAAGGTGTTCGGCGTGATCATGACGCTGGTCGGGGCATTCATCGGTGGGGCTCTCTCGCTCAAGCTCGGGGTGATGCGCGTGCTCATGCTCGGCGCGGTGCTCTCGGCCGCGAGCAACCTGCTGTTTGCCTGGCTGGCAAGCCACGGACATGACGTGAAGGCGCTCGTGCTGGTGATCTCGGCCGACAACCTGAGTGCGGGCGTTGCGTCTGCCGCCTTCATCGCGTACCTCTCGGGTCTGACGAACGTGAGTTACTCGGCGACCCAATACGCCTTGTTCAGCTCCATGATGCTGTTGGCACCCAAGTGGCTCGCAGGCTATTCGGGCGCGTTTGTGGACGCTTACGACTACCCCACCTTCTTCACGGCCACCGCCTGCCTCGGTATTCCCGTGCTGCTGCTGGTATGGCTGGCCTCCCGGGTGGCGCCGGTGGGCCACCGTCCGTGACCCACCGCAACGTTCACGTTTCTTTACGACTTCCACAACCCGGGTTCACGCCGAGGCGCCACGCTCAAGCACTCCGCCACTTGCCAACATAACAAAGCCATGACATCTCCGCTCTTGATGATTGAAGACGATGCCCGCCTGGCGAAGATGGTCGTTGAGTACCTCGGCCAGTCCGGGTTCGAGGTGACCCACGCCGCCGATGGCGAAACAGGTCTGGAGCAGATGCAATTGATCCAGCCCGAGCTGGTGATCCTCGACCTGATGATGCCGGGCATCGATGGCCTGGAGGTCTGCCGGCGCATTCGTGCGCTGCAGGGAGAGGTGGCCCGTGTGCCGGTGCTCATGCTCACGGCCAAGGGCGATCCGATGGACCGGATCATCGGCCTTGAACTCGGCGCTGACGACTATTTGCCCAAACCGTTTGAGCCGCGCGAGTTGCTCGCCCGCGTGCGTGCCGTGCTGCGCCGTCGCGGCGAGACCGGCAGTGCAAGCGTGTCGCGCAGCACGCCTGTGATGCGATTCGGCTCACTGGACATCGACCGCGATGCGCGCACGGTGCTGGTGGCTGGCCAGCCGTGTGAACTCACTTCTTACCAGTTCGACCTGCTGGTCGCCATGGCCGAGCGGGCCGGGCGCGTGCTCACGCGAGACCAGATCATGGAAGCGGTGCGGGGACGCGAGCTCGAAGCCTTTGACCGCTCGATCGACGTACACATCGGCCGCATCCGCAATGCCATTGAAGTCGACAGCAAGGACCCCAAGCGCATCCTCACCGTGCGCGGTGTTGGTTACGTGTTTGCGAAGCAACAAGATTGAGAACCATCTTCGGCTCCAAGCTGTACCTGCGCATATGGCTCGCCGTGGTGGCGGCCGTGACAGTCCTGACGCTGGCCTCGGGCTGGTTGTGGCAGCGTGCGCTGGACGAAGACCGGGCCGAACGCGACGCCCGTGTCACCCGCACCATCGTGGTTCGCGACGCAGCGCGCGAGATCGTGGGTGAAGCTCCCGCGCGTGCTGTGCGAATCCCAGGCGGTGGCTGGGAGTTCGAGGTGCAGATGAACGACGGTCAGAAGCTGTTTGTGTTGTTGCCCCGTCCCAACCGACCCGAAGGCTCGAACAACCCGGGCCGCCGTGCACCGGCCTGGCTGCAGACACCGACAGGCTTTGCCTGGCTGCTGGGATTCGTGGCACTCGCCGTGGCGCTGGGGGCCTACCCCATCGTTCGCCGGCTCACCAAACGTCTGGAAGCCTTGCAGCAAGGCGTGGAGCGGTGGGGCGATGGCGACTTGTCCACCCGACTGCCCGTGCAGGGCCAGGACGAGGTGGCGTTCCTGGCGGAGCGGTTCAATGCCGCGGCCGAGCGGGTGCAGACTTTGGTGAAGTCACACAAGTCCCTGCTGGCCAATGCGTCGCACGAGCTGCGCTCGCCGCTGGCGCGCATCCGCATGGGCCTGGAGCTGCTGGGGCGCGACAGCGCCAGCGCGCAACAGCGCAACGAGATGTCGCGCAACATCGATGAACTGGATCAACTCATCGACGAAATCCTGCTTGCCAGCCGTCTTGACCTGCGCGATGCCAGCGATGTGTCGACACTGGGGCCCACCGAAGAGGTGGATCTGGTGGGGCTGGCCGCCGAAGAGTGCGCGCGCACCGGCGCCGACCTGGACATCAAGCCGGGCGCGTCCCCCGTGCTGGTGCAAGGTCACGCCAGGTTGTTGCGCCGGGTGTTGCGCAATCTGTTGGAGAATGCGCGCCGCTACGGGCTGGCTGCTGCCGATCCAAGCGGGGGCAGCTTCAACAGTCTCGAACGTGCCGAGGCCGATGTGCGCCTGAGCATTTCCGTCGAACAAGGTGCTGGCCCAGGAGACCCTCGCAAGGCGGTGCTGTGGGTGGAAGACAGGGGTCCTGGGGTGCCCGAGGCACTGCGCGACCGGATCTTTGAAGCCTTCTACCGTTTGCCGGGTGCCAGCGAACGCGAGGGTGGCGTGGGCCTCGGCCTGTCGCTCGTCAAGACCATTGTCGAGCGCCACGGTGGGCAGGTTCACTGCGCAGATCGGCCCGGTGGTGGCGCCCGGTTTGTGGTCAGCTTGCCGCTCTGAGACCTGCGATGGTCGGACTTGCCCCGGATGCTGCCTTCTTTGGTGAAAATTACCTAGTCCGTGTGCTGCTTTGGTATTCAAAAATCGCGGGAATCCCCCAGATTGGGTATGGCAGAACCATGACTCTCCGAGGACAATCATCACGTTGCTGTCACAACATCACGAACAACAGACCCGGCAAATCCCACACGTCGCTCAGCACGTTTGAAACTGGTCTCCCAACGACGTCCCTTCAAGGACTTTCAAAAGCCACCGCAAGGTGGCTTTTTTTTGTCTGCGTATCAGTGCAGCGGATGTTGCTCAACGGGCTCGAATGCGCGAGCCGCTGCGTTGTGTACCCAGTCAACCACCTCGCCAGTGGGGTGGTAGCCGTGCACACAGCGCTGCAATAGAGCGCGAGCGGCGGGGACGTCTTGCGCGGCGAGTGCTTGGTCCAGCGCGCTCAGGGTCTGCTCGAATTCGCCCCAGGGCCTGAACGCTTCACGGGCGCGCAGGATGCGGGGGTGTTGTGTCGGCTGCGTGTCGTCCCCGATCAACAGCTCTTCGTACAGCTTCTCCCCGGGGCGCAGACCCGTCGTCTGTATCTCGATGTCGCCCGTGGGGTTGAGGGCCGACTTCACTTGCAGGCCAGAGAGCTCCACCATCCGCTGTGCCAGATCCATGATGCGCACCGGCTGGCCCATGTCGAGCACGAACACGTCGCCACCCTCTGCCATGGCCCCGGCCTGAATCACCAGTTGAGCCGCTTCGGGGATGGTCATGAAATAGCGGGTGATGTCGGGATGGGTGAGCGTGATGGGTCCACCGTCCCTGATCTGTTGGCGGAACAACGGCACCACCGAGCCGCTGGAACCCAACACGTTGCCGAAGCGGACCATGGAGAAGGTGGTGGCATGTGGCTCAGCCGCCAGGGCTTGCAGCACCAGTTCGGCCATGCGCTTGCTCGCGCCCATGATGTTGGTGGGGCGCACGGCCTTGTCGGTGCTGATGAGCACAAAGTGGCTGACGCCAGCGTCCAGCGCACTGCGCGCGCAGACCAGCGTGCCCCAGACGTTGTTGCGAAGGCCTTGCACCGGGTTGTGCTCCACCAGTGGCACGTGTTTGTAGGCGGCCGCGTGGTACACCGCGTGCGGCCGCCAGGTGTGCATGATTTGTTTCATCCGCTCTTCGTCCTGTACCGAGGCGAGCAGGGGCACCAGCGTGACGGCCATGGGCGCTGGCGCATCGCCTTCTTCCACGTCCAGTGGATCGGTCTGGGCACCCACCAGCGCGGTGAGCTCGTGGTGGATCTGGTAGAGCGCGAACTCTGAGTTTTCCACCAGAAGCAGGGTGTGTGGTCGGCAGGCGACGATCTGTCTGCAGAGCTCGCTGCCGATGCTGCCCCCCGCGCCGGTGATCAGCACCACCTTGTCGTGCACCAGGCGCTGCAGCAGCAAGCCGTCCGGTATCACCGGCTCGCGGCCGAGCAGATCTTCAATCTCCAGCTCACGCACATCGTTCAAGCTCACGCGGCCAGCGGCCAGATCCGACATGCCGGGCATGGTGCGAACCCGCACCGGCAGGTGCCTCAAGGACTCCAGCACCTGCAGGCGCCGCTGGTGGGTGACCGAGGGCAGGGCGAGCAGCACATCGGTCACGCCCATTTCGGCAATCAGCTCGGGCAAGGCCGCCGGTGGGTGGACCGTGCGTCCGTCCAGGCTGTTGCCGTGCAGCCGGATGTCGTCGTCGAGAAAACCCAGAAGACGGTGTTCGGTGCCGCGTGCCAGCGCCGCAGCGAGTTGGCGGCCGGCCGCACCGGCGCCATAGATCAACACGCCCGGCCGGTCCTTCTTTTGCAACGCCGTGCGGTACAGCCCACCCAGCCAGTAACGCACCACCACCCGGCTGAATCCTACAAAAGCCATCAACAGCAGCGGCTGGATCACGCCCACCGTGCGCGGTATGCCCGGCACGCTGATGACGGTGAACAGGATCGCGTAGAACAGCGCGTACAGGGTCATGGCCTGCACCAGGCTCACCATGGCGTTCCAGCCTGCGTAGCGGAAGATGGCGCGATAAAGGCCGAACTTGATGAAGAGCGGCAGCGCCAGCAGCACCGAACCCAGCATGGCCCAAGCGTGCACCGGCTCCAGCCTGACCCAATGTTCCAGCCGCAGGCACAAGGCCAGCCAAACAGTGAGCACGCAGAGCGCCGCATCCACGGCGAGGGCGAGCAAGCGCTTGGCCACCCGGGGCATGTCCAGAAGCGCGGCTGCCGCAGTGGTTTCCGAATCCCTGTTGTTCATTGTTTCAGTGCGTTACGCCGTCGCGGCGCAACACCTTCACAAACGTCATCCACAGAATGCGAACGTCAAAGACCACAGTGTGCCGCCGCAGGTATTCGGCGTCGAGCGCCACTTTCTGCGGAATCGGCAACTCGTCGCGACCGTTGACCTGCGCCCAACCCGTCAACCCCGGCACCAGTTCGTGTACGCCGTGCTCGGTGCGCAAAGCGATCAGGTCGTGCTGGTTGAACAAAGCAGGGCGAGGTCCGACGAAGCTCATGTCGCCCTTGATGATGCTCCACAGTTGGGGCAACTCGTCGAGGCTGCTCTTGCGCAGGAAAGAGCCGATCGGGGTGAGGTACTTCGCCGGGTCGGCCAACAGGTGCGTGGCCACAGCAGGTGTGTCCACGCGCATGCTGCGGAACTTGGGCATCGTGAAGATCTTGTTGTGGCGACCCACCCTGTCGCTCCAGTACAGGGCTGGCCCGGGCGAAGTGAGGCGCACGGCCATTGCAATGCTGAGCACTGGCAGCATCAGCACCAACGTCGCTGGAATGGCCAAGGCAAGGTCAAACAGACGCTTGATCACTGCACAAGTCCTTCGACTGCCCGGCGCAAACCCTCGTCCACCGAAACCGGGGGGGTCCAGTTCAGCGTCTCGCGGGTGTGGCTGATGTCGACCTGCAGGTTGCCGAGCAGGCGTTGCGCCATGTCTCGCTTACCCAGAGCGGTGGCGCCTAATTGCAGCAATGCTGGTGAAACGGGGAAGAGGCGGGCCGGCTTGTTCATGGCTTGGCCGAGGCGGCGCAGCAAGTCGGCCGTGGACAGGTCTTCACCGTCGCTCACCAGAAAGGTCTGGTTGGCTGCAGCAGGATGGTCGATGCAGGTGATCAGGAGGTCCACCAGGTTGTCCAGGGCGACGAAGCTGCGGCGGTTGTGGGTGACGCTAGCCAAAGGCAGGGGGATGCCTCGCTGGATCACGCGCATGAGGGTGCCAAAGTTTCCTGGTGCGCGAGGACCATAGATCAACGTTGGACGCACGATGACGAGTTCAATGCCTGTGTCGCTCGCTACAACTTTCAGCGACTCTTCAGCCTCCAGCTTGGACTGACTGTAAGCTGAATGAGGGGTTGGAGCATCGGTGGCTTTCAGGGCAGCGGAGCCGGTTTCGTTGCCCAGCACTCCGATGGAGCTGGCGAAAACGAAACGCTTGACGCCTGCACGAGCCGCCGCTTGAGCACAGGCACGCGAAAGCGCAACATTGGCCAGCCTGAATGCTGCCAAGGGATCTGCCGATCGGTCGCGCATCACATGGGCCCTCGCCGCCAGATGAACGACGGTTTCGCAACCTTGCACGCTGGCCTGCCAATGTGCTGACTGGTCTCCTGCGCCCGTCATGGCGACGATGGGAGCGCGGAGGTCAGCGGGAATGGCGCCGCGCGTCGACAGTCTCACGGACCGGGACTGGGCCAGCAGCGCGCTTGCCAGATTGCGCGCCACAAAGCCTCGCGCGCCCGTGATCAGGATGCTCATTCGGGTGATCTTCCGAAGGATCCTGCCAGGCGTTGCCACAGTCGACTGGCCAGTTTGTGGGTCCAGAACGAGATGGCTGAATGCGGAACGCCGTGTTTCTCTAGCGCCTGGAAGATCTCCTTGTTCTGCCGGGCAATATTGCGCCAGCTCTGGTTCGTGGCACCTCCCACACGCATGCGCACCAGAACATGTGGAATGTAGGAGGCCTTCACATGCCCCTTTTCCAGATACCGCATCATGAATTCGACATCGGAAGCCAGTTTGTAGGACAAGTCGAAAGGACCGAGGCGCTTCAGCACCGACTTTCGAATGTAGAAGGTTGGATGTGCAGGGCACCACCCTTTGGCGAAGTCGCCCTGGCGAAAGGGGCGTGATTTCCAGTACCGGATCACCCGCGACTTGTCCTGGCTTACGTACAACAGATCGCCGAAACACGCTTCCACCGAGGGATCTTCAAAGGCCTGTGCAACTCTCTGCAGCGCCATGTCGTCGGCGAAAAAGTCGTCGGAGTTCAGGAATCCCACGATGTCGCCGCTGGCAAGGGCAAAGCTCTTGTTCATGGCATCGTAAATGCCGTTGTCTGGTTCGGAAATGAGTCGGATCTGTGGGTTCTTGTGGCGGCGAATGATCTCGACTGTGCCATCTTTCGATGCACCGTCCATCACCAAATGTTCGACGTCGGGATAAGACTGACGCAGCACGGCGTCCAATGTGTCGGTGATGGTCTTCGCACTGTTGAATGCGACAGTGATGACTGTGATTTTCACGAAGTCGGCAGGTTGGAGTTGGATAGAGGAGAGCCCGTCTTTCTCACTTGAATTCATGCATGGTCATGATCGAGCGGAGCTGGGGTGGCTCGAGCCAACCTTTGCATCGAACAAGCGATCAGCAGCCTGTAAATTCCATAAGCGAAAAACACGGGAACAAAAAACCGGACCATCTGAGAAATCTGGTAGATCACCGAGTACTTGATTCCAATCACCGCTGTGGCGAACAGGAAAGCATAGAGGAGCATGTGGTGCCAACGAGCCCCTGGGCGCAGCGCCCAACGAGCCACGCCGCCATAGACAACACCGGTCAGCACGCCGCGGATCGCCAGATCCACTTCACCTCCCCAGATGCCGCTGTCCGCCAGCGGTCCCATGGTCTGAGGTGGAACAACGGCCTCGGGGAAGTAGATCTCCGCATACCAGTATTGGGAGTTGTATCTGATGTGGTCGTACAGCGGCACCGCGGTGAAGAAGTCGTTGATCAGCATCAACCCATCGGGTTGCGGTAGCAATCCATGAAAGCGCTCATGGTAAATGTGAAAACTGGTGTAGAACACCGCTCCGAACTCATATGCGAACTTGACGCCTCGCTGGGCAAAATCTTCAAAGGCGGCATCAAGGTTGAATTCGGACGCTCGGTAGAACTCGGTGATGGTGAAGAACACCAGCAGCAAAGAAAGATAGAGGGCGCCGCGAGCCAGTCGCACCGGTTTGACATAAAAGTGATACAGGCAAACGGCGGCCAGCAAAATGGACAACGATTCGATCCTTGATCCAAACGAGTAAATCATCTCGTAAGCCACGAGGCCGACAATGAACGGTGGGATCACCCATTTGAACCGCTCATATCGGGAGAACATCAGCAGCAAGGCGACGTAGACGCTGGTGACCTTCAATATCAGGGCGATGTAGGCTGCATAGCGCGCTGGGGCCGACAGCGTTTCAAAACGCGTGTAGTGCTCGTAGTAGTTGGTGACGGGTGCCGACAGCACGCCGACGAGGCTGACCGACATCAGCAGTAGGCCGATGCTCACGAGCACCAGAAGGCCAGCTTTTGGCGCTTTTGTCCGGGTCGAGAAGGTTGAACGGCCTCTCAACAGCAGATACCCGGTCGCCACAGCGATCACAAACAATGCATGCCGCCAAAGATGGCGTCCCAGTTCAGCGGGTCGAGGGTCGAGAATGGCAAAGTTGAGCCCGTCAAAATCGGCCGGAAATGTGAAATCCAGCATCAGGAAGTTCAGCGCCGGTATGACGGAATAGGCGGTCGTGAAGCCAAGGAAAATAAAACCCAGCTCACCAAAAATGGGCCCCTTGAGGCGGTGGAATAAGACCAGTGCGAACCCGGCGTACGTGGTCAAAATGACCATCGCAGGCAATGTCACGGCATTCTGATCTGGCGAGAGCATCAGGGTCAGCACTGTCATGCACGCCAACGAGATGGCCAGCAAGGCGCTCAATTCCAAGCCCAGTCGATAGCCACGCCAAGTGGTCGTCATGCACTGTCATCCAGGGCGGGGAACTTCGTGCCCTTGCCGCGCGAACTCAAAAAGTAGTTCACTGAATTCTTGAGTGCGGTCATCAGACGGCCGGGCATCAGATCTGCATAGAAAGGTATCAGGTGTTGGGCCGCGTGGGCGGCATCAACGATGTTCTGGATGTTCAGGTGAGAGGTGTCCAGGAAGATGGCGCGGGGATTGATCCCGTTGCCGGTAAAGGGCTGCTTTGCCTTCTTCCGATGGGACTTCTGCAGTCTGTCTACGAGGTAGTTCTCCAGGCCATGTTGCCTGGCCACTGCCTTGAGGATATGCAGTTCGCGCACCAGTCGATCCTCGCCATACAGACCGTGGCTCAATTCGGCGATACATACATTGATCAGCCTTTTGTAGTCGATGGTCGGGGTTGGTCCCGGCCACCCATCCAGATCGCTTGCGGTCAACAGGTAGTCGGCCGTCATCAAGCCGATCAGGGGCGAGTAGGGCTGACCAGCCAGTTTCTCGTGCATCGGCACGGCTTCAACGGTCTTGAAGAAGCTGTCCGAATTACTTTTGGCCTTCTCGTCGTTGGCGAGGTAGTTCAGACCCTGTGATGTGGGTGATAGGCCATACAGAGCGAATGGATGACCCGAAAAAGCGTACTGCTCGACCTCGCCCGCCAGCACGATGCCCGAATAACCATCAGGTGTGGGGCATTGGTAGAAGCGGCGATTGGGATGACGGGCCTGCACCCGCTTCACCAACCGGGTGGACACGACCCCTTTCACGTAAAACATGGGGGATTCGATGTCACCCAGGTATTGCAGTTGAGCCGCCTGCCGCTGCAGAAACTCCCGGGAATTGACGATCTTGTCCTTCTTGGGGTGATAGAGCATCAATTGACCGTCGCTGCCGCGCACACCAGGGTATGCATACAGCGGCGAAGCCCAGGCCAGCATGTCCAGCCCGGTTTGTTGCAACACATCAAGCATGCCGTTGATGCCGTTGGGCATCAGTCCATCGTCACCGCCCAGCGCAATGACATAGCCTTCGTCCGCCTGATTGAGCGCGTGCTCGAAGTTGTCGCGCATGCCCGGGTTCAGTGGGTTCGGGTGGTACTGGATGCGGGCATCTTTTTGCGCCAGCTCCAGGACCAGGTCCCGCGTGTTGTCCGTGCTGCCGTCGTCGGCGACGACAACCACAAGATTGTCGTAGTCCTGCATCGTGCATGTCCTGAGCGTGTGCTCAAGAAAGGCCGCGCGATTCTTCGTCGGAATGATGACGGTGAACCGGGGTTGGTGATCGTGACTGGAAGCCATGAGCGATGGTCAGGTTGAGCGGTGTCGGGTCATGAGGCCCCTGTGCAGGAACGCCATTCCTGCCAGAACAGACGCGGCGGCGATGGATACCCAGTAGGCTGCTTCGAATCGGGTCACACCTTCGGGCATTCCCAGGTGGATCATCCAGGCAAGCGGGGCCGCGACCAACAGCGGACGCAAGACCACGGACCGGTACCAGCGCAGGCTCTCCCCGGGAAAGTAAACGCGGTTCATCAGCAGCAAGCCCAGCGTGATCTCCACGAAACCGTGAATCAGCATGATGGCCGTGCCGCCCTGGACACCCCAATGCTGCACGAGGAGCGCGGCAATCGGGAGTCCGCACGCCAGTGCAAGAGCCATCAGAAGGACATGCAGGCTGGTCCAGCCATTGGCTTGTTGGTAGGCCGCGGGTATCCACATCAGCCCGGCCATCGACACGCCCAGAATCAACCAGCGAAACAACTCGGCGGTGGTGGGGTCGTGCTGGCCCAGCCAGATCTGGATCAGTTCGTCTGCAAAAAACCAGCCCAGCACTGCGCAGGGCACCACCACGGCTCCGACATTGCGACAGGCCCCTTCGTAGGCCTCCTTCAGGTGCCGGACGTTGCCCGCCGCCTTCAGTTCGGAAAACAATGGGTAATAGGACCGATAAAAGGCAAAAACCACCATCTGCAAGAAGCTGGCGCCCGTGATGGCGAGGGAGTAGCGCCCCAGATCCTCAATGCTGACCAAGCGGCTGAGCATGAGCCGGTCGGTGTTGGTGAGCAGCATTCCCAGCACCGCGGTGGCAAACATACCACCAGCGTAACGCCATGGGATCGTCCCGGGGCCAGCGGCTCGGGGAGCTTCGTCGGACACGGAAACCGAAGCAATGACGCTGCCCAGTACCCAACGGGAGATGACAGTGAGCATCAGCATGCACAGACCTTGAAAGGCGAAGAACATGCCCAGATCCCCCGTGAACAGAACCACCAATCCACCGCCGATGTACTTCAGGCTGTAGCCCAGGATCTGGATCAGATTCATCAAGCCGTGGCGCTGCATGCCCGCCAGACCGTTGAGATAGAGGGCGTTCATCAGTTGCGCACCCGCTGAGATCGACATCCAGGCGATGGCGCCGGTCACCAGTTCCACCGACAGTGTGGACAGTTTCAGCCAGTCAGTGGCCAGCCATGATGCCGACGCGAACAGTCCTGTTCCGACGAGCGCGGCGCTGGGCAGACAGATCAACTCGATACTGCGCAACAGCCCACGGTAGGCCTCGCGTCCTCGTCGATCCCCCTGAAGGCCCGCAAACTCCCGCACCAGTGTGGCGCCCAATCCCCAGTCGAACACCAGAAAGACATAGAGCAACACTTGCCAGAAACCCACAAGCCCGAACTGCTCCATGCCCAGCATGGACAGGTACCACGGCGTGGTGCAGACAATGAGCAGCCCGTTCCACGCGTTGCCAGCGAAGTTCAGTCCGATGCTGCGGTAGATCTTCATGCTTGAAGCAGCGCCCGTCGCTGTTTCACATGTTCTTTCGCCAGACCTTGCGGTTCACGAAGTCGGTGTAGCTGAGGATGATCCTCAACATCTTGGCAGACACGTTTTCCGGTTCGTAATCCTTGACCAGGCGCAGCGCACGATGCGATCCCCGCGGTTGCGAAGCCAGAACATCAAGCGCCTGAAGGACGCGAGTTCGCGACAGACCGACGAACATCACGGCGGCCTCCTCAAATCCTTCCGGCCGTTCGTGAACTTCGCGCAGATTGAGCGCGGGGAAGTTGAGAATCGATGACTCCTCTGTGATCGTGCCACTGTCTGAGAGCACACAACGAGCATGTGTCTGCAGCTTCACGTAGTCGATGAACCCGAAGGGTTTGCAGAATTGGACCCGCTCATGGGCAGTGAGCGCGAGCGCATCGAGCCGTTTGCGGGTTCTGGGATGGGTGGACACGATCACAGGGTCACCGAATTGCTCAGCCACTGCGTTGAGCACTTCCAGCAGCTTCGTCAAGTTTTCGGGTGCATCCACGTTCTCTTCGCGATGGGAGCTCACGACAAAGTACCGCTCTTTCTGCAGTTGCAGGCGATCCAGCACATCGGATGATTCGATGGATGGCAGATGGTGCTGGATCACTTCCCGCATGGGGCTGCCGGTCTTGATGACTTGATCCGGCGGCAAACCTTCGCGCAACAGGTATTCGCGGGCGATCTCGCTGTAGGTCAGGTTGATGTCCGACGTGTGGTCCACGATTCGGCGATTGATTTCCTCCGGTACGCGGAAGTCAAAGCAGCGGTTGCCAGCTTCCATGTGGAAGATGGGGATCTTGCGGCGCTTGGCGGCAATGGCTGCGAGACAACTGTTCGTATCGCCGAGGATGAGCAAGGCTTCTGGCTGATGCTGCGCCATCACCTTGTCGGCCTCGATGATCACTTGCCCAATGGTCTCGGCGGCGGTCGCACCGGCTGTTGCCAGGAACACATCAGGCTTGCGGATGCCGAGCTCGGTGAAGAAAACCTCATTGAGCTCATAGTCGTAGTTTTGACCGGTATGAACGAGGACATGCTCGCAATGGCGATCCAGCTCGGCGATCGTCAGGGACAACCGGATGATCTCCGGTCGGGTCCCCACCACGGTCATCACTTTGAGCTTAGCCATTGACGGCCTCTTGAATCAGTTCGAGTTGCATCAGGGTTCGGATCACGCCATCAATATCCAGGCGGCGCGTATTGTGCGAGGTGTAGTCGTCCAGTGCAGAAATCTGTTGCTGCCCTTCAATGAAGTACTTGTCGTAGTTGAGGTCGCGATCATCGGCGGGAATTCGGTAATAGCCGCCGAGGTCATCCGCCCGCGCCATCTCCTCACGCGACACGAGTGTTTCGTACAGCTTCTCGCCATGGCGCGTCCCGATCACTTTCGTCTCAGAGTTCAGCTTCAGGATGAGCTTCAACGCCGTTGCCAGGTCACCTACGGTGGATGCCGGAGCCTTCTGCACAAAGATGTCTCCCGGACGTGCGTGCTCGAAGGCGTAGAGCACGAGATCCACCGATTCGTCCAGTGACATCAGAAAGCGGGTCATGTTGGGGTCGGTGACGGTGACCGGTCGCCCCGACCTCAGCTGATCGAGGAACAGCGGGATGACCGAGCCGCGAGAGGCCATCACGTTGCCATATCGGGTGGCACACAGCACCGTGTCCGCGGTCGACAAGCGCGACTTGGCGACCATGAGCTTCTCCATCATCGCCTTGGAGATGCCCATGGCATTGATGGGATAGACAGCCTTGTCGGTGCTGAGCACCACACAGCGCTGGACTTTATGGGCCAATGCCGCACGCATCACATTTTCGGCGCCCAGTACATTCGTCCGGACCGCTTCCATGGGGTAGAACTCGCAAGATGGCACCTGCTTCAGCGCGGCCGCATGAAAGACGTAGTCCACGCCCTGCATCGAGTCCGATATCGACGCGTAGTCGCGGACGTCACCGATGTGAAACTTGACCTTGTCATTTTTCAGCGCGATCCGCATGTCCTCCTGTTTCTTTTCGTCCCTGCTGAAGATGCGGATCTCTTCAATGTCGGAATCCAGAAAGCGTTGAAGGACGGCGTTACCGAATGAGCCAGTACCACCAGTGATAAGGAGTGTTTTGTTCTTGAACATGGTGCGCCTTAGCGAAAGTCATGCATAGCCGCGATCAGGTCGGGCCACGGTGCGGGCTTGAAGCCCGTCAATTGACGGAACCGGTCCGAATTGAGGGAGCGGTCAATGACCAATACGTCCGAAGGTTCGATGGTGATCGATTTGCCATAGGCTCTGGCAACCAGCGTCAGCAGCTCAAACTTGTTGATCGGCTCTGCCGAAAGGTGATGGAGCCCGTGCAAGTCGGCCCGAGGAAGAATGAAGTCGCGCACCACCCGAGCGACTTCGACCGTCGGCAACCCAGAGAAGATCGCGCGTCGGAAGCCCTTGGTGCGCTGCTCCTGTGACAGGAACCAACCGACGAGACTGCGCGCGCCGGCAAGTTCGTGTCCGATGATGGAAGTCCGCAAGGTGATCGCGTGCGGTTCGGCCACCACTTCCCCCAGCAGTTTGCTCCGGCCGTACAGGTCGGTGGCGTCGGGCTGGTCCGATTCCAGATAAGCACCATGACGACCTGAGAAGACGCAATCGGTGCTGAAGTGAATGAGGCGCGCGCCAGCGACTGCGCACAGTCGAGACAGGCGGTGGGGCAGCAGGGCATTGATGGGCAGTGCCTGCAGAGGGTCGTCAGCTTCCGACAGTTGTTTGACCAGTCCGATGCAATTGACGACCACTTCAGGCTTGACCTTGGCCATCAGCGCCAGCAAGGCATCGGTGTTCTCGACATCGACATTGGGAATCAGGTGATCGTGCAGGGTGCTGTCGAAGCTCTGCATCATGCGATTCGAACGCAGGGTTCCAAAGACTTCGTGCAGGGGGTCGTCATGGAAGAAGCGGAACATTGCATTGCCCAGCATGCCTGAGGCGCCCAGCACCAGCATCTTCTTTCTGTGGGTCATGGTTTCATTTTCCATTCCGGCTTTCGAACGTCGCGCTTTGCGCCGCCGCCTGGCACAGGGCGTCAATGACGCCATCCACATCCATCGAGTGCTTCCAGCCCAAAACATCATGTGCTTTTTGAGGATTGGCTTTTCCCGACCGGATGTCTGTAGGCCGCAGCAAGGTTTCGTCCACCACCACGAACTCTTCCCACGACAGGTTGAATCGCTCGAACACGCGTCTGGCGAAATATTCGAGTGAGACTGTGCGTCCGGTGGCAATCACAAAATCATCTGCCTGTGGCGCATTCAGCATGCGCCACATCGCCTCCACATAGTCCGGCGCCCAGCCCCAGTCCCGCTCCACTGCGAGGTTTCCCAGGGGCAGCTTGCTGGCCTGACCGCTGGCGATCCTGGCGGCGGTCCGGACGATTTTCTGGGTCACGAAACGCTCGGCGCGCAGAGGAGACTCGTGGTTGAAGAGGATGCCGGTGCACGCATGAAGTCCATAGGCCTCACGGTAGTTGTGTACCAGCCAGTGCGCAGTGGACTTGGCGACTGCGTATGGACTGCGCGGCCTGAAAGGCGTGAGCTCTGTCGCCGGCTCAGCGCCGGTGTCTCCGAAGCACTCACTGGAGCCGGCGTTGTACAAGCGGATGGGCCGGTCTGCGAAGCGGATCGCCTCCAGCAGGTTCAGCGTACCTCCCGCAATGCTTTCCATCGTTTCCACCGGCTGCTCGAACGACAAGCCGACCGAAGATTGGCCAGCCAGGTTGTACACCTCGTCAGGCTGGTGGCGCTTCATCGCATGCAGCACGCTTCGAAAGTCGTTCAACGCCATCGAAACCGTCTGTACGTCTTCCAGCACGCCCAGCGAACGCAGTCCGTCAAAGCGACTCACGCTGGCATCGCGGGATGTGCCGATCACTTGATAGCCTTTTGCGAGCAGCATACGGGCGAGGTATGCACCGTCCTGACCACCCACGCCACAGATCAAGGCTTTCATCTGAGTACTCCCCTGTAAACCTCCCGTGTGGCCTCGGCGCAGGCGGTCCACGAGAACCGCTTGAGCCGATCTCTGCCCGCGGTAACTAGCGCTTGTCGCCTGGGCTCATCCGAGGTGACACGTTCGAGCGCCTTTGACATGGAGTCCAGGTCAGACGGGTCAAACAGCTCGGCAGCGTCTCCCACCACTTCGGGAATGGAGCTCACGTTGCTGCATGCCACCGGGCAGTCGAAACTCATCGCCTCCAGTGGCGGAATGCCGAAGCCCTCATAACGCGACGGGTACACAAAGGCGCGTGCACGACGGTAGTGATGAGCGAGCATCTCGTCATTGCCAGAGACCTGGGTCACCGCCATGCGGTCGAGGCCGAGCTTGGCGATGGCTTCCAGTTCGGCGGGCCGGAATCCGCCGCCTCCGAAGCACACCAACTGAAGGGTCGTGCGCAGCACAGGCGAGGAAGCAAAGGCCTTGAGCAGCTGATCAAAGTTTTTGTAACCACCTCGGCTGCCGACGAAGAGAATGTAAGGGCGCTGACGGAATTCCCTGCCTTCAACCGGTTGCTCGCCCGTTTTCAACGCGAAACCGAGGTGCACCATGGACGTCTTTTCGCGGGGCACTTGCAGGAACTCGATCAGGTCCTGGCGCGTCTGCTCGGAAATACAGATGATGTGATCTGCCCGTGCCACCGCGAGCGCCTTTTCCCGGCGCGTCGGATCGGCTGGGGAAAAGTTTTCTGGAAACCGCTCATGGATCATGTCGTATACGGTCAAGACCCGGCGCGCATTCCCAACGGTGACACCTCTTGCCGAGTAATAGGTTTCGTGGACGATGTCGGGGTTGAACCGGCGCATGGCCGGGCCTGCCAACCAATTGTTGAGTGCGCGGTAGATACGCCCGCTCTTCGGGAAAACAGGGACCTGGCGACCGCCTCTTAACAAACCTGCCGGTGCGTGTTCAAGATACCGGTTCACGCGCAACGGACAAAAGATCGCTACCTCTTGTTGACCATCTTCGTGAAGCGCCGAGGCGAGTTCGAAAGCGTATCGAGAGATGCCACCGTATTGCTGCCAGCCAAAGATCTGGTGATCGAAAGCAATTCTCATGGGTTGAGCCAGCTCAGGACTCGACACTCACGTTGACCGGGAAGCCGTGACTCTTGAGCAACGCATGCTGGCGCGCCTGCGCGAGATCGGACTGCACCATCTCATGGCACATCTGCTGCACGGTGATTTCCGGCGTCCAGCCCAACCGATCCTTGGCTCGGGAGGGATCTCCGAGGAGGGTCTCCACCTCGGTGGGCCGGAAGTAGCGCGGGTCCACCCGGACGATCACGTCGCCTGCCTTCAGAGCCGGGGCCATGTCGCCCACGACCGAAACCACAGTGGCGCGTTCATCGACACCAGTTCCCTCGAACTTGAGGGTGATCCCCAATTCATGGGCGGACCATTCAATGAACTGCCGAACCGAATACTGCACGCCAGTCGCAATGACGAAGTCCTCGGGTTGCTCTTGCTGCAGCATCATCCATTGCATGCGCACATAGTCCTTGGCATGGCCCCAGTCGCGAAGTGCATCCATGTTGCCCATGTACAGGCAACTCTCCAGACCTTGCCCGATATGGGTCAACCCACGGGTGATCTTGCGCGTCACAAAGGTTTCACCTCGGCGCGGGCTCTCGTGGTTGAAGAGGATGCCGTTGCAGGCATACATGCCGTAGGCTTCGCGGTAGTTCACCGTGATCCAGTAAGCGTAGAGTTTGGCTACAGCATATGGACTGCGGGGATAAAACGGCGTCGTTTCCTTTTGAGGAATTTCCTGCACCAGGCCGTAGAGCTCACTCGTACTGGCCTGGTAGAAGCGGGTCTTCTTTTCCATGCCAAGGATGCGGATCGCTTCCAAGATGCGCAAAGTCCCGAGAGCATCCACATCAGCGGTGTATTCCGGGCTTTCAAAGCTCACGGCCACGTGACTTTGCGCACCCAGGTTGTATATCTCGTCGGGCTGTGTCTCCTGGATCAGGCGCACCAGATTGCTCGTATCGCTCAAATCGCCATAGTGCAGTTTGAGCCGGGCATTCTCGATGTGCGGATCTTGGTAGATGTGATCAACGCGTGCAGTGTTGAAGCTGGAGGCCCGGCGCTTGATGCCATGAACGAGGTAGCCCTTGTCGAGAAGGAACTCTGCCAGGTAGCTGCCATCCTGGCCGGTGATGCCAGTGATCAATGCTGACTTGGGGGTTTGACGGTTGGGCATGTTCAAGTGCTGGTTTTGTGGGTCTTGAGAAAGTCGCGGTAGGCGCGGTCCAAACCGGACTGCAGATCCATCTGGGCTCGCCATCCGAGTGCATGGAGCCGCTGACTGTCCATGAGCTTGCGGGGCGTACCATCGGGCTTGCTGGCATCGAAATCGATGGCGCCCTCAAAGCCCACGGTCTGACTGATGGCGCGTGCAAGGTCGGCGATACTGATGTCAGAGCCTGACCCCACATTGACGTGACTTTGCATAGGACGGGTGTGCTGGTCGAACACTTGCTTGGACAGGTTCATCACATGAACGCTGGCTGCAGCCATGTCGTCCACATACAGGAACTCACGCAAAGGCGTGCCCGTGCCCCAGATCGTGACCTTCGGCGCATTCGCTGCGCGGGCTTCGTGAAAACGGCGAATCAGTGCCGGGATCACGTGGGAGTTTTCCGGGTGGTAGTTGTCCCCGGGGCCGTACAGATTGGTTGGCATGACGCTTCGGTAGTCCACACCATGGCTTGTTCCGTACTGCCGGTTGTAGCTCTCGCAGAGCTTGATACCCGCGATCTTGGCAATGGCGTAAGGCTCATTGGTCGGCTCCAGCAACCCTGTCAGCAGAGCGTCTTCTGCCATGGGCTGGGGCGCCATGCGGGGATAGATGCAACTGGACCCAAGGAACAGCAACCGCTTCACGCCGTTGCGGAACGCCGCATCGATGATGTTGGCTTCCATCATCAAATTGTCATAGATGAATTCTGCTGGGTAGGTGTTGTTGGCGTGGATGCCTCCCACCTTGGCTGCAGCCAGGTAGACCTGCGTGGGTTTCTCCGACGCGAAAAAATCGCGAACTGCCGTCTGCTCGGTCAGATCGAGTTCGGCGTGGGTTCGCGTGACGATGTGGTCGTGCGGGTGCCCGGCCAACTCCAGCTGCCGCACGATTGCCGAGCCCACCATGCCCCGATGACCCGCAACATAGATTTTGGGAACGCTGGTCGGACTCATGGTCAAGGCGAGAGGGCTGCGAAAATTTCAGCATCCCGAAGGCACGCACCACCCCGGTCCTTTGTCGACAGTTGGGGTTGCATGCCCACCTCAGGCCACTGGATGCCCACGTCCGGATCGTCCCAGGCAATACAGCGCTCGTGCTGAGGGGCATAGTAATCAGTGGTCTTGTACAGAAAGTCGGCAGAGTCGCTCATGACCAAAAAACCATGTGCAAAACCCGGGGGCACCCAGAGTTGTTTGTGGTTTTCGGCAGAAAGCACTTCGCCCACCCATTGGCCAAAGGTGGGCGAGCTTTTGCGAATGTCCACCGCCACATCAAACACCGCCCCCCGCACCACCCGTACCAACTTCCCCTGCGGCTTTTGCACCTGGTAGTGCAAGCCGCGCAGCACCCCTTGGGCGCTTCTGCTGTGGTTGTCTTGCACGAAGTTCACATCGAGACCGGTTGCCTCGTTGAAGGCTTTCTGGTTGAAGCTTTCAAGGAAGAAACCTCGCTCGTCACCGAAGACCTTGGGTTCGATGATCAACACATCGGGGATGGCGGTGGGTGTGACTTTCATCGGAGCACCGGGTCTTTGAGCAGGCGAACAAGATACTGGCCATAACCGTTCTTCAGCATGGGTTGGGCGAGTGCTTCGAGCTTTGCGCTGTCGATCCAGCCGTGCCGCCATGAAATTTCTTCCGGGCAGGCAATCTTTAGGCCCTGGCGGTGCTCCAGCGTCGCAATGAACTGGCTTGCTTCGAGCAGGCTGTCGTGTGTGCCGGTGTCCAGCCAGGCGTAGCCACGCTGCATGATCTGCACGCTGAGCTGGCCGATGTCCAGGTAGGCCTGGTTCACCGCGGTGATCTCGAGTTCGCCGCGGGCGCTGGGCTTCACGGCTCTGGCGATGTCCACCACCTGCTGGTCGTAGAAGTACAAACCGGTGACCGCGTAGTTGCTTTTCGGCTCGGCCGGCTTTTCTTCAATGCTGCTGGCCTTGCCTTGGGCGTCAAATGCCACCACGCCATAGCGCTCAGGGTCGTGCACGTGGTAAGCAAAAACGGTGGCCCCGTTGGTCTTGCTGTCGGCGTCGGCCAGCAGCGTGGTGAAGTCGTGACCGTAGTAAATGTTGTCGCCCAGCACCAGCGCACTGGGGCTGTTGCCCACGAAGTCGGCGCCTATGATGAAAGCCTGCGCCAGGCCGTCGGGGCTGGGCTGCACGGCGTACTGCAGGTTCATGCCCCAGGCGCTGCCGTCGCCCAGCAGTTGCTGGAACCGTGGCGTGTCCTGCGGGGTGCTGATGATGAGCACATCGCGTATACCGGCGAGCATCAGCGTGGTTAGCGGGTAATAAATCATGGGCTTGTCGTACACCGGCAGCAGTTGTTTGCTGATGGCCAGTGTGGCCGGGTGCAGGCGGGTGCCGGAGCCGCCGGCCAGGATGATGCCTTTGCGTTGTGTCATGTTTCTTGTCTCACAGGATTTCAGCAAGCATACGCCGCACGCCGTGTTGCCACTCGGGCAAGCTGAGACCAAATGTCGAGCGCAGATGAGCTGTGTTCAGGCGCGAGTTCAGAGGTCGGCGGGCGGGAGTGGGAAAGGCGCTGGTGGGTACAGGTGCCACTTCCTGCGCCTTCAGGGTCAACTCTGGCTTCAGCGCACGCACGCTGTCCAGAACAAAGCGGGCATACCCGTTCCAGGTGGTCTCTCCAGCGGCCGCCAGGTGGTAGCTGCCGTAACAGGAATCGTCGCGAAGGGCCAGGCGGATCGCGTGTGCGGTCACATCGGCGATCAAATCGGCTCCGGTGGGCGCACCGAATTGATCGTCGATCACAGTGAGCCGGTCACGTTCCTGTGCCAACCGCAACATGGTCTTGGCGAAGTTGGCGCCGCGCGCGGCGTAAACCCAGCTGGTGCGGAAGATCAGGTGGCGCGCACAGGCTGTCGCAACAGAGTGCTCGCCTTCCAGTTTGGTCTGCCCGTACACACTCAATGGGCCGGTGGCTGCGTCTTCGCTCCACGGCATGTTGCCGCTCCCGTCAAACACGTAGTCGGTGGAGTAGTGCACCAGCAGCGCACCCACCTCGTTGGCTGCTTCAGCCAGCACGCCTGGCGCCAATGCATTCAGGGCGCGCGCCAACTCAGGTTCGCTCTCGGCTTTGTCCACGGCGGTGTGAGCTGCGGCATTCACGATCACGTCAGGTCGCAGACGCAGCACGGTTTCGCGCAGGCCGTCCGGGTCGTTCAGGTCACCACAGCCACCGTCTTCCAGCGCACTGTGACGGTCCAGCGCCACCAGTTCGCCCAACGGCGCCAGACTGCGCTGCAGCTCCCAGCCCACTTGCCCATTTCGCCCAAAAAGGAGCACGAGGTTCATTGACAAGACTCCATCAGCTCAGACCATAGCGGCGTTTAAGCGCGTCGAGACGTTGGCTGTGCTGCTCTGACGCCATGGAGTTTTGAAAGGACTGCTTCACCAAAACGAACACCAGCAACAGAAGACCTGCACTCCCAGCGGCAAGCATTGCTGCCAAGCCCTTTCTGGGTGACACAGCCTTCAGGGGGCGCGTCGGGGTTTGCAGCAGGTCCTCTGCGGTCACCCCGAGCAATTGCTTCTCCAGAGAAAGGATGTCTTGTTGAATTTTGACCAAAGCAGTAGAGACACTGGCGAGCGACTCGGCCAGATTGCCCAGATTCTGGTCGGCAGACGCTTCTTGCAGACGCGCCTGAGCTGCCTTGCTAATCGAGTCGAGTTCCCTGGCCTGTCGCTCAAGGAACGCTTTTTCAGTTTCCAGTCTTTTTCGCTCGGCGCTGCCAGGCTTGGACACCACAAATGTCTGAGTCAGAATTTCGTTGGCCATTTTCTGCGCGGCGTCTGGCGAATCGCGTGAGACGGTCAAGGTGATGAGTTTGCTGTCTCTTGCAGTGCGAAGTCTCACATTCTTTGCCAGTTCGATGCGGGCTTCTTCGGCCTCTTGTTCACTCACATCCTTGAAGTAACCAAGGTTCTTGAGGGAGGCTTCCAACACCGTCGCTGTGGTGATGTAGGCGGAGGTGTTTGCGTCGCCCACCAACACTGCAGAACTCTCAAACTTCTGTGGCAGCAGGTGCATCAGGCCAAACACAGCCGCGCCCACCAGCAATGGTCCGATCACCAGGAGTCGGATGTTCTCTGCCAGTGTCAGCAGGACGCCCAAGATGTCGATGGAGTCATCGAACTCGTTTGGTACTGTCGGGCGAAGTTCGTTCATGTAGCAGAGAGAGATTTTTTTGCGAGTGGAAAAGCGGGGAGCAGGGCCGTTGTCGTGGCATGCGCGTTTGTCAGTTTGCGACAGCCGGGTCGTACTGCGCCTGCACCCACTGCCGGTACAAACCGCTCTGCACGTTGGCCACCCAGTCGGGGTGGTCCAGGTACCACTGCACGGTCTTGCGAATGCCACTTTCGAAGGTCTCGGCGGGCTTCCAGCCGAGTTCGCGTTCGATCTTGCGCGCGTCGATCGCATAGCGGCGGTCGTGGCCGGGGCGGTCTTTCACGTAGCTGATCTGGCTGGCGTATGGCTGGCCGTCGCTGCGCGGGCGCAGCTCGTCGAGCAGAGTGCAGACGGTGCGCACGATCTCAAGATTGGGCTTTTCGTTCCAGCCGCCCACGTTGTAGGTTTCACCCAAGCGCCCGTCTTCGAGCACGCGGCGGATCGCGCTGCAGTGGTCTTTCACATACAGCCAGTCGCGCACCTGCATGCCGTCGCCGTACACGGGCAAGGCTTTGCCGGCGAGTGCATTGACGATCATCAGCGGGATCAGTTTCTCGGGAAAGTGGAACGGCCCGTAGTTGTTGCTGCAGTTGGTGGTGAGCACCGGCAAGCCGTGGGTGTGGTGCCAGGCGCGCACCAGGTGGTCGCTGGCAGCCTTGCTGGCCGAGTAGGGGCTGTTGGGCTCGAAGCCGTGGGTCTCGGTGAAGGCCGGCGCGTCGGAAGCCAGGCTGCCGTAGACCTCGTCGGTGCTCACGTGCAAAAAGCGGAAGGCAGCCTTGTCGTCGGCGGGCAATGAAGTCCAGTGCGCGCGCACCGCTTCCAGCAACCGGAAGGTGCCGACGATGTTGGTCTGGATGAAGTCTTCAGCACCATGGATGGAGCGGTCCACATGGCTCTCGGCGGCGAAATTGATCACCGCCCGGGGACGGTGCTCTGCCAGCAGACGTGACACCAGTGCGCCGTCCCCAATGTCGCCCTGTACGAACACATGGCCCGCGTGGCCCTGCAGGCTGGCGAGGTTTTCCAGATTGCCCGCGTAGGTGAGCTTGTCGAGGTTGATGACAGGCTCGTCCGACTGGGCCAGCCAGTCGAGCACGAAGTTGCCGCCGATAAAGCCGGCGCCGCCAGTGACGAGGATCATGAAATTTCCCTAAAGGTGGCGATCTTGGAGCAGCCGGGGGGCTGCTGTGGTCCACGCATTATCTTTGTCAAACCGCTGTTTCCAGCGGATTCTCAAACTGGATCAGTGTCCGTGTGAAACCTTCTCACCCGCCTTCAGGCGGTAGACCGTGCCGCAATAAGGACATTTGGCCTCGCCGCTGTGGCCCACATCCAAGTACACCTTGGGGTGGCTGTTCCAGAGCTTCATGTCGGCCAGCTTGTTCGGGCAGAACACGCCGCCCTGTGCGTTGAGGTCGCTGGCTTTGAGTTCGATGGCGGGCGTGCTCATGGCATCAGACTTTCGTGAGCCACGCTGCGTACTTGGGATTGCGGCCGTTCACGATGTCGAAGAAGGCGCTCTGGATCTTCTCGGTGATCGGGCCGCGCGTGCCCACGTAATCGGCCTTGCCCAGCTCAATACGGTCGAGTTCGCGGATGGGCGTCACTTCGGCGGCGGTGCCGGTGAAGAAGGCCTCGTCGGCGATGTAGACCTCGTCGCGGGTGATGCGCTTCTGGATGATCTCGATACCCAGGTCCTTGGCGATGTGGAAGACCGTGTTGCGCGTGATGCCGTTGAGCGCGCCGGCCGACAGGTCAGGCGTGTAGATCACGCCGTTCTTCACCACGAAGATGTTTTCGCCAGCGCCTTCGCTCACGAAACCCGAGGCGTCGAGCAGCAGCGCTTCGTCGTAGCCTTCGTCGGTGACTTCCATGTTGGCCAGGATGCTGTTGGTGTAGTTGCTCACCGCCTTGGCCTGCGTCATGGTGATGTTGACGTGGTGGCGGGTGT
>LNFM01009328.1_pt1 | contig 28191 bp, 29 predicted proteins | sample 596031 | NCBI WGS metagenome assembly LNFM01 (sample SAMN04254537, study PRJNA301005) | activated carbon metagenome | isolation source: dual media filters at the Ann Arbor, Michigan drinking water treatment plant | place: USA: Ann Arbor
ACCGCCCCAGGGCACATCGGCATCCCCTCCGCCACCGCGCCGGCCAGCCTATGACAGGCCGACGCCGATGAGCGAGACTTACAAGGGCAAGAAAGCCTGCTACAGCGGCCAGAACAGCAGCAGCGCCGGCATGGCCACGGCAATCACCAGAATCTCCAGCGGCAAGCCCAGGCGCCAGTAGTCGCTGAAGCGGAAGCCGCCGGGGCCGAGGATCAGCGTGTTGTTCTGGTGCCCGATCGGCGTCAGGAAGGCGCAGGATGCGCCGATGGCGACCGCCATCAGGAAGGGGTCGGAGGCGACCCCGAGCTGGCTGGCGGTGCCGATCGCCACCGGGCACATCACCGCGGCGGTGCCGGCATTGTTCATGAAATCCGACAGCGTCATGGTCACCACCAGCACCAGCGCCAGCGCCGCCACCGGCCCGAAAGGTGCGACCGGGGCCAGCAGGGCATTGGCCACCAGATCCGCCGCACCCGTGGTGGCCATCGCCTCCGCCACCGGCAGCAGCGCCGCCAGCAGCACGATCACCGGCCAGTCCACCGCATCATACAGCCGGCGGATCGGCACCTGGCCCAGCAGCACCACCGCCAGCACCCCCGCGGCGAAGGCGATGGCGGCCGGCACCAGGCCGAAGGCGGCGCCAGCGATGGCGGCCAGCATGGCGCCGCCCACCAGCACGGCGCGGCGCCCATCCGGCAGGCGCAGCGACCGCTGCGCCAGCGGCACCAGGCCGAAGCGCTGGGCAAACTCCGTCATCGTCTCCGGCGAGCCTTGCAGCAGCAGCATGTCGCCCTCCCGCAGCGCCATGCTGTTGAGTCGCGCGGTGGAGCGCACGCCGCGGCGCGAAATGGCCAGAAGGTTCACCCCGAAATCATGGCGCAGCCGGATGCCGCGCGCGGACAGGCCGGCGATCTCGGCACGCGGCCGCACCACATACTCGGCCAGGACCACATCGGGCGATTGCAGCGCCGCGGCGGGGCTGTCGGGTTCCAGCGCGGCTCCGGCGGCGGCGGCCTCCCCCGGCCTTACATCCTGCTCCAGCTTCAGGCCGAGATCGGCCAGCGCTGCGGTCAGCGCCTCCGGCTCCGCCTCGATCACCAGGATGTCGCCGGCCTTCACCTCCCGCGACAGATGCGGCGCAGCGATGCGGCGGTTGTCGCGCAGCAAGCCGAGGACCTGCGCCTCGCTATCCTTCAGCGCCTCCTCGATCGCGCGAAGCGACATGCCGGCGGCCTTGGCACCCTCCGGCACCCGCGCCTCGGTCAGATAGGCGCCGGCTGCGAAGCCCTCCGCATCGCTGACCTTGCGCTCCGGCACCAGCCGCCAGGCGAGCGCCATCAATGCCAAGCCGGAGAGCGCCACGGCGACGCCGACCGGGGCGAAGTCGAACATCGCGAAGCTTTCCCCGCCGCCCTGCGCGCGGAAGCCGGAGACGATGAGGTTGGGTGGCGTGCCGATCAGCGTTGTCATGCCACCCAGGATGGAGCCGAAGGCGAGTGGCATCAGGATGCGTCCCGGCGCCACGCCGAGCCGGGCGGCCACCGGGATCGCCACCGGCATCAGCAAGGCCAGCGCGCCGACATTGTTCATGAAGGCCGAGAGCAGGGCTACAAGGCCCGACAGCGCGGCGATGGTCAGCGTAGGTCCCGCCTTGCGTGGCACCGCGACGCTGGAAAGCCAATTCACCGCGCCGCTGGCCTGCAGCGCCGCGCTGAGGATCAGGATGCAGGCCACGGTGACGACGGCCGGGTGACCGAGGCCATTGAAGGCCGCATCGGGTTCCACCAGCCCGGCCGCGACGGCGGCGAGAAGGGCTGCCACCGCCACCACGTCGTGCCGCCAACGCCCCCAGATGAACAGAATGATGGTGGCCGCCAGGATGGCGAGGAGGCTGGCTTGGGCAAAGGTCATCAGTCCGGTCTCGGCAGCGGGCGGAGGCCAAAGCAGCCGGCGGAGGTCTCGGTTTCATCACGGAACCGCGTGCGATCGGAATCCCTAGATCTTGTGGGATTCCAGCGTGCTCGGGTGGAACAGCTCCTCCGCTGCCAGCAGGCGGCTGGACAGGCCCTGGGCGTGGTGATGGCGCAGGAACCAGTCGAAGACATGGCGGTTCCCGGCCAGGCCGTAGGAGAAGAAGTCATCGCCCATCAGGCGCCGGGCAGCGCGGAGATTCTCCTCGACGAAGGGCAGCGTGACCTTGGTCGCGGAGGTATCGGCCAGCTTCGCGAGCGCCGCCGCCTTGGATTTCTCAAAAGCCTTCTGGACCGCGGCGGGCAGCCAGGGGTGGCGCTCGACCAGGGACCGACGGATGCCCAGCACATGCATCACCGGGAAGATGCGGGTCTTGCGGAACCAGGCCTGGGCGGCGGCGGTGGGGTCCGGAAACAGCCAGTCGATATTCGGGTCGCCACGCTCGAAACAGGATGGTGCGCGCGGGCCCATCACCCCGTCCAATTCACCCGCCGCCAGCATGCCGGAAATCGTGGCACCCTCCGGCGCATTCTCGATGACCACGCCGGGCGGCAGGTTGAGGGAAATCTTCTCCACGCGCCCCGGCGTGTCGTAGCCGCCGCGCACCCAGGTCACCTGGTCCGGGCGCACGCCATGCTCCTCCTCCAGGATCGCGCGCGCCCAGACATTGGCGGTGAGCTGGTATTCCGGGATGCCGATGCGCTTGCCGCGCAGATCCGCAGGAGTCGTGATGCCACGATCGGTCCGTACCACGATGCAGGTGTGCCGAAAGGCGCGGGAGGGAAACACCGGCACGGCAACGTACGGGCAATCGCCCTTGGCGACCCGCACGGCGTAGGAGGACAGCGACAATTCGCAGATGTCGAAGGCCTCGTGCCGGAAGGCGCGGAAGAAGATCTCCTCCGGCTCCAACAGCATGAATTGCGGATCGACGGCATCGATCTGCACCTCCCCATCCACAAGGGGGCGCATGCGGTCATAGGGGCCGATGGCGATGGAAAGCTGCAGCTTCGCCACGCGCTATTCCGCCGCGATGGAGGAAGGGGCATCGACGAAGAGGCTGCGTTCCATCTCCGTCGTGCCGAAGCTGCGCCAATCCGTGGTCTTGGGCACCACGCCCTCGAAACTCGCAATGTCCTTGAGCGGCACGCGCGGTTCCGTGCGGCCCAAGGCGGGGGCGCCTTCGGCCAGGGCGCGCGCGGCTTCGATCATCAGGCGGCGCCATTGCACGATGGCGACGTCGCTGGCGCCCAGGCGTTCGCTGCTGCGGTCGGCGATGGGGCCCATGCTCTCCCACATCGCCATGTCCTGCGCCGGGATGCCTTTGATGCCCGAAAAATTGCCCAGCGCCATCAGGCGGCGGTCCTGGCCGTAGTCATTCTCGCGCACGCGGTTCTTCTGCCAGTCCGCATCGACATCGATGCCCGGCTGCAGCGCCAGGAATTTGCGCCAGTCCTCGGTGGAGGGCACGTCCGGCCCCTCCCCCCAGGCCATGAAATAGAACCAGCTATGGTGGTCATCGATCGGCACCGTCACCTGCGCCACATTGTAGCTGGCATTCGGCGGAATCAACGATGTGACGGGTGCGACGAAGGTTGTGATGCGCACATAGTCATGCGTTGCCGCATTGGCGATCGGCCGGCGGATGGCCGCGTAGCGGAAGCCGTAGGAGGTCAGCTGCACCTGCAACCGCGGCGCCTTGTCCGTCGAGGGCCGGGTCCAGTTCTTCGCCGTCACCCCGGCGCGGCCGACCCGCGCCGGCACCATGTCCGAGGAATGCAGCGAGGAGGAATGGGCGCTGTCGATCTGCCCTTCCACGATCTGCGCCCAGTTGCAGGGCACCATGGTCTTGCCGATGGACACGCGGGTTTCCGGCGTCGGCGCGAAGGGCGGCGGTTCGAAATCCGGCATGTCGGCGCGGGCGCCCAGAAAGGCCCAGACGAAGCCGCCGGCTTCCTCCACCGGGTAGCTCGGGTGCTTGAAGCGGGCCGCGGCGCAGGCCTCCGGCGGCTCGCTCGGCATTTCGAGGACGTTGCCCTCCACGTCGATCTTCCAGCCGTGATACAGGCATCGCAGCCCGCCTTCCTCATTGCGGCCGTAGTAGAGCGAGGCCTTGCGGTGCGGGCAGGCCTCCGCCACCAGGCCCAGGCGTCCGTCGCTGTCGCGGAAGGCGACCAGCTTCTCGCCCAGGACCTGCACGCGCACGGGCTTGCCATCCGGCTCCTCCACCTCCTCCGAAAGGCAGACCGGCAGCCAATGGCTGCGCATCAGCCTGCCCATCGGGGCGTCGCCGGTGACGCGGCAGAGCAGGTCGTTCTCGTCCTGGGTGAGCATGGCGGTCCCTGCCATTTGCTTAGGGCACTAACATATGCGGCGGTGACCGGAGGCTGTCCAGGCGATTGACCCCGTTTCGTTAGTTTTCTAAGCATTTCGCGGGCTGGCGGAGGATTGCGGCATTGGAAGACGACTTCACCCCCCTGCGCGTCCTCGCCGTCGACCGCATTGCGGAGGACATCTTCCGCTTCGACCTCGCGCATCCGACAGGCGCGGACCTGCCCGCCTTCACCGCCGGCGCGCATCTGCGGGTGCGGCTGCCGGGCGGGCAGGAGCGGCGCTATTCGCTGAGCTCGGACCCGGCCGATATCGCTGGCTATTCCATCGCGGTGAAGCGGGATGCGGCGGGCCGGGGCGGGTCGGTCGCGCTATGCGACGGGGTCCATGCGGGCGACCTGCTGCCCTGCACCGCGCCGCGCAATGATTTTCCGCTGGCCGGCCGCCCGGTCTCGCGGCTGTTCATCGCGGGCGGCATCGGCATCACCCCCATCATGGCGATGATCCGCCATCTGGAGGCGGCGGGCGGGCCACCCTGGAAGCTGGTCTACCTCACCCGCTCCGCGGCGCAGAGCGCCTTCATGGCGGAGCTCCAGGCGTTTCGGGGCAAGGTGACGATCCACCATGATGGCGGCGACCCCGATCGTGCCTTCGACCTCTGGCCGCTGCTGGAACAGCCGAAGGGCCGCCACATCCATTGCTGCGGGCCGCGCGGGCTGATGCAGGCGGTGCGCGACATGACCGGCCACTGGTCTGCCGCCGCCGTGCATTTCGAGGATTTCTCGGCCGGTATCGGACAGAAACGGCTGGATGACGTGGCCTTCACCGCGCGGCTGGCGCGCTCCGGCGCTGAAATTGCCGTGCCGCCCGGCACCACTTTGCTGGCGGCGCTGCACGCGGCCGGCCATGCCGTGCCATTCTCCTGCGAAAGTGGCACCTGCGGATCCTGCCGCACCGGGCTTTTGTCTGGCCAGGCGGACCATCGCGACCTGGTGCTGATGGAGCATGAGAAGGCCGTGGCCATCCTGCCCTGCGTCTCCCGCGCCGCGCCGGGCTGCGACACGCTGGTGCTCGACCTGTGACGCGAGAGGCCGAGCCGGAGCTGGATCTGCGCCCGCCCGCGGCGCCACGGCGGCTGCGGCTTGGCGTGGCGGGGCTCGGCCGGGCCTTCATGCTGATGCTGCCCAGCCTGGCGCATCACCCGCGCATCCAGCTTGTGGCCTGCGCCGATCCGCGACCGGAAGCGCGCATCCGTTTCACCGCGGATTTCGACGCACCGTCCTATGCCGATTTCGGCGCGCTCTGCGAGGATCGCCAGGTGGAGGCGATCTACCTGGCGACGCCGCACCAATTCCACGCGGCCCAGGTGGCGCGGGCGGCGGATTCCGGAAAGCACCTGCTGGTCGAAAAGCCGCTGGCGGTGACCATGGCGGAAGCCGCCTCCATGGTGGAACGCGCCCGTGCCGCCGGGGTGCGGCTGCTGGTGGGGCACAGCCATGGCCAGGACGGGCCGGTTCTGGCCGCGCGCCGCATGATCGCGAGCGGTGAATTCGGCGCCGTGCGCATGATCACGGCGCTGAACTACACGGATTTCCTGTACCGCCCCCGAAGGCCGGAGGAGCTGGACACCAGCCAGGGCGGTGGCGTGGTGTTCAGCCAGGGCGCGCATCAGATGGATGTGGTGCGGCTGCTCGGCGGCGGCCTGGTCCGCTCCATCCGCGCCGCGACTGGTGCCTGGGACACGGCAAGGCCGACCGAGGGCGCCTATACCGCCTTCCTCGATTTCGCGAATGGCTGCGCGGCCAGCCTGAACTATTCCGGCTATGGCCGTTTCGACAGCGACGTGTTCCTCGACTGGGTTGGCGAGATGGGCCAGCCGAAAGACCCCGCCCGCCACGGCACCGCCCGCGCCGCGCTGGCCGGCCTGCCCGATGCGGCGGCGGAAGCGGCGCTGAAGGCGACCCGGACCTATGGCGCCCCCGGCCAGCCCCCCGGCCTGCCGCCCGCCACCCCGCCCGCCTTCCACAACCAGTTCGGCCTGGTGATCGCCAGTTGCGAGCGTGCCGATCTGCGGCTGACCGCGCAGGGCGTGGAGATCCATGGCGACACCACCCGCCTGCTGCGCAAAACCCCACTGCCCGCTGTTCCGCGCGGCGAAGTGCTGGACGAGCTTTGTGCTGCCGTGCTGGATGGCGCCCTGCCGCTGCATGACGGCGCCTGGGGCATGGCCACGCTGGAGGCCTGCCTCGCCATCCTGCAATCCGCCCGCGAGGGCCGAGAGGTCGCGCTGCACCACCAGGTGGCGCCGAAGGACGACTGAGACGATGCCCACGCTGCGAATCGAGCCACGCCAGGATACCGCCACCGGCTTGTTCTACCTGGAAGTTTTCCTCCCCGCGGAGGCGCCTGCCCCCTTCGTCACCACCGCCCCGCGCTACGCCAGCGCCGCCGCCGCGGAGCAGGACCTGGTTGCGACCCTGACCGCCGCCGCGAACCGCCCCCGCCCATGAGCGACCGCGAATCGGCCCTGCCCTTCGAGGAGAGCCTCGGCTACCTGGTGCGCGACCTGAACCGCCGCATCCAGCGCGCCCTGCAGGCCCGCATCCAGCCCAGCGGCGCGACCCTTGGCGCCTGGTACTTCCTGCGCGTGCTGTGGGAGGAAGAAAGCCTGACCCAGCGGGAGCTGGCGCAGCGAATCGGCATGCAGGAACCAACCGCCGTCATCGCGCTGCGCGGGATGGAGGAAGCAGGCTGGATCATCCGCGACCGCAGCGAATCCGATCGCCGCAAGGTGCATATCCGCCTGACGGATAGCGGGCGCGCCCTGCGCGGCACGCTGCTGCCGGAAGCCAAGGCCGTGATCGGACAAGCGCTGGGCGGGATGAACGAGACGGAGGTCGCGACCCTGCTCGAATTGCTGCGCCGCGCCCGCGGCAATCTGGCGGACCCGCCTATCTCGCCCGGTGTGGCCGCGCAGCGGCGGCGGCAACGCAAAGGCTGAACACCTCCAGCGAATCGAAGGGCAGGTCGGCCCCGCCCGGCGGCAGGAAGATGGGCAGGCCGCCGCCCGCCTCGACCGCGCCCGGAATCATCAGATTATCCGGCAGGCCGAAGCCACCCACCGTCAGCCCCGGCATCGGATCCGGCACCTCCGCCGTCTGCGCCGCGCTGCGGGCGGCGAAGGGCGTGGCGCTGTTGGAATAGGCGAAGATCGGCCGGCCACGGCCGAGGAACCAGCCCAGCTCCACCAGCGTGCCCGCATCGGCCGACGCACCACGGAAGGGGGTGAGGTTGGCGATCACCAAATCGGCCTGCTCCATCATCGCCAGATCCTTGGCGAAGATCACCCGCCAGGCCTCGGCCTCCGGCATCGCGGCGAGGGAGGCGACGTCCTCGTTCAAGGGCGGCAGGGCGGTGATGCCGTGGCGGGCGCAGATCGCGGCCTTGCGCGCGGCCTGTGCCGGCGCGTCGAGCAGGAAAACATCGGGGCCGGCCAGGTATGCAAGGGGCATGGCGGCAAGCTGACCACGGCGCGCGCAGCCTGTGCAAGCCGCGGGCAGAACCGGCGCCGCCTGGGCGGGATGTCGGAAAACGGCTCTGGCCCGCAACGGGGCGCTTCTGGCAGATTCACCGCATGAGGACTCCCATTTGAAGCCGGCCCCCTTTGCCTGGCATGCGCCCGAGGATCTGGCGGCCGCGCTGGCGCTGAAGGCGCAGCATGGCGAGGCAGCGCGCTTCCTGGCCGGCGGCCAATCCCTGGTGCCGGCGATGAACTTCCGGGTGGCCCAGCCGGCGGTGCTGGTGGACCTCAACCGCGTCACGGCGCTCGATCAGCTGGGCTTCGCGGCGGATGGCACGCTGCTGATCGGCGCCATGTGCCGCTACCGGCGAATCGAGCGCGATGCCGAGGTGGCGCGCCGCCTGCCGCTGCTGGTGGAAGCCCTGGCCGAGGTGGCGCATCCGCAGATCCGCTCGCGCGGCACCCTGGCCGGCAATCTGTGCCATGCCGATCCGGCGAGCGAGATGCCGGCGGTGATGCTCGCGCTGGACGCGCGCTTCGTGCTGCGCCGGCGGGGCGGCGAACGGGTGATGAGCGCGCGGGATTTCTTCCTCGGCCCGCTGGCCACCGCACTGGGGGAGGATGAGATGCTGGCCGAAATCCGCATCCCCGCTTTGCCGCCCGGCACGGGTACCGCCTTTCTGGAAATCGCGCGGCGGCGCGGTGATTATGCGATGATGGGCGTGGCGGCTTTGCTGCGGCGCGGGCCGGATGGGCGCTGCGCGGCGGCACGAATTGCGCTGTGCAGCGCGGGACCAACGCCCATGCTGGCGGGGAACGCCGCGGCCAGCCTGGTCGGCACGCAACTGGCACCGGCGGATTTCGCGGCAGCGGCCGCGCTGGCGATGCGCGAGATCGACCCGATGGGCAGCGTACAGGCCTCGCCGGCCTATCAGCGACACCTGGCCGGCGTGCTCGTGCCGCGCGCCCTGGCCCTGGCAGCGGAGCGTGCGGCATGAAGATCACCCTGCGGGTGAACGGCGTGGACCACATGCGCGAGGTGGAGCCGCGGCTGCTGCTGAGCGACTTCCTGCGCCATGAATGCGGCCTGACCGGCACCCATGTCGGCTGCGAGCATGGCGTCTGCGGCGCCTGCACCATCCTGTGGGACGGCGCGCCCGCCCGGTCCTGCCTGGCCTTCGCCGTGCAGGCGCAGGGGCATGAGATCCGCACGGTGGAGGGGCTGGCCCCCGGCCCCGGCCAGCTCAACCCGCTGCAGCAGGCATTTCGGGACGCGCACGGCCTGCAATGCGGCTACTGCACGCCGGGCATCCTGATGACCATGACGGCCTTCCTCGAAGACAATCCGAAGCCGGATGAGGCGCAGGTGCGGGAGGCGCTGTCCGGCAACCTGTGTCGCTGCACCGGCTACCAGCACATCGTGGACGCCGTGCTGTTGGCAAGCCAGTCATGAACAGTTTCGGCCGCCCGCTGACCCGCAACGAAGACCCGCGCCTGCTGCGCGGCGAGGCGCTGTTCGTCGATGATGTGGAACTGCCCGGCCTGCTGCACGTCGCCTTCTTCCGCAGCCCGCATGCGCATGCGCATCTTCTGTCGCTCGACGTGGCGGCGGCGCGCGCACGGGACGGCGTGGTGGCCGTGGTGACCGCGGCCGATCTCGGCGACTATTGGCAGCCCGGACCGCTGCTCGTGCCGCCTCCGCCGGTGCCGGGCATGGTGTTCAACCAGCGCTGCCAGGTGCCGCTGGTGCGGGATACTGCACGCCACGTGGGCGAGCCCGTGGCCATGGTGGTGGCTGAGAGCCGCTACATCGCCGAGGACGCCGTCGGCGACATCTTGGCCGACTGGGAAACGCTGCCCGCAGTCGGTGACCTTGAGGCCGCGCTCGCGCCCGGCTCGGCCTTCGTGCATGCGGATCTCGGAACCAATGTCGCAGCCGAAGTGCATCAGGCGCGCGGTGACTACGCGGCGGCGGCGCGCGCGGCGCACCTTATTCTGAAGCGGCGCTTCACCTATGACCGTGGCGCCTCCATCCCGATGGAGACGCGCGGCGTGGTGGCGCAATGGGACCCGCGCGCGGATCGGCTGACGGTCTGGGACACGACCCAGGCGCCCGTCGTGATCCGCAACGGGCTCGCCGGCATGCTCGGCCTGAGCGAGCGGCAGGTGCGCGTCGTCGCGCCGAATATCGGCGGCGGCTTCGGGCCGAAGATGATGATGTTCTACCCGGAGGAAGTGCTGGTCCCCTGGGCCGCCATGCGGCTTGGGCGGCCGGTGAAATGGATCGAGGATCGGCTGGAGCATTTCTTCGCCACGACGCATGAACGCAGCCAGATCCACGAGGCCGAGATCGCGCTGGATGCGTCGGGCAAGATTCTCGGCGTGAAGGATGTGTTTCTGCACGATACCGGGGCCTACGACCCCTATGGGCTGACGGTGCCGCTGAACAGCCAGTGCACGTTGCTCGGCTGCTATGTGGTGCCGGCCTATGACAGCCGCTTCACGGCCGTGTTCACCAACCGCACGCTGGTCACGCCCTATCGCGGCGCGGGCCGGCAGCACGGCGTCTTCGTGATGGAGCGGCTGCTGGACCTGGCGGCGCGGGAGCTGGGGCTGGACCGGGCGGAAATTCGCCGGCGCAATTTCATCCCCGCAAATGCCTTCCCCTTCGACCAGGGCGTGATCTACCAGGATTTTTCGCGGCTCAGCTACGACAGCGGTGACTACGAGCCGATCCTCGACAAGGCATTGGCTTCCATCGGCTACGACGATTTTTTCGCGCGCGTGCAGCCGGAAGCGCGCGCGGCCGGGCGAAGCCTCGGGATCGGGCTGGTCTGCTACGTCGAGGGCACCGGCATCGGGCCCTATGAGGGCGCGAAGGTGCAGGTGCAGAGTTCGGGCAAGGTCAGCCTGGCGACGGGCATCGGCAGCCAGGGCCAGGGCCACGCCACCGCGTTTGCGCAGGTGGTGGCCGAGCAGCTCGGCGTCGATGTGCGGGACGTGGAGGTGACCACCGGCGATACGGACCAGTTCTACTGGGGCGTCGGCACCTTTGCGAGCCGCGGCGCCGTGGTGGCCGGCAGCGCGGCGCATGAGGCGGCAAAAGTGGTTCGCCAGAAAGTGTTTCGGACGGCCGCGGCGCATTTTGAATGTGCGGAGGAAGATCTGGTCCTCGCTGACGGGAAGGTGCATGTGGCCGGCGTGCCAGACCATGCCATCACGCTGGGCAAGCTGGCCGGCCTCGCCAATCCGATGCGTGGCGCCGTCAGGCCGGGCACGGAGCCAGGGCTGGAAGCCACCAGCTACTTCGGCCCGGCGAGCGGCGCCACGGCGAGCGGCGTGCATGCGATGATCATCGAATTCGATGCGGGCACGCTGCGCCCGACCATACTCGACTATGTCGTAGTGCATGACTGCGGCACGGTGATCAATCCGCTGATCCTTGCGGGGCAGATCCATGGCGGCGTGGCGCAGGGCATCGGCAATGCCTTTTTCGAGCAGCTCGCCTGGGACGAAAACGGGCAGCTGCTGAATGCGAGCCTGGCCGACTACCTGATCCCCACCGCGCTCGACGTGCCGCGCATGCGGTTGGACCACACCGTGACGCCTTCTCCGCTCAATCCCCTCGGCGTGAAGGGCGCGGGCGAGGCGGGTGCCATTCCGGTCGGCGCGCTATTCGCCCAGGCGATCGAGGATGCGCTGAATCTGCCCTCACAGAACATCGAGATTCTGGAAATGCCGCTCAGCCCCTCCCGCCTCTGGGAGATCACGCAGCGTGGCTGAACCCGTCATTTCCGCCCGCGACCTGTCACTTGTTTTCACCACGCGCGATGGCCCGGTTCAGGCGCTGTCGAATGTGAACCTGGATATCGCGCCGGGCGAGTTCGTCTCCCTCATCGGCCCCTCGGGCTGCGGCAAGACCACGCTGTTGCGGGTCATCGCCGATCTGGAAAGTGCGACCGGTGGCAGCATCGCCGTGAATGGGCGAACGCCAGAACAGGCGCGCCTGGCGCGCGACTATGGCTATGTCTTCCAGGCGGCCGCGCTGTATCCGTGGCGCACCATCCTGGGCAATGTGATGCTACCGCTGGAGATCATGGGCATTCCGCGTGCGGAGCGGGAAGCGCGGGCCAAGGCACAGCTGGCCCTGGTGAACCTCTCGGGTTTCGAGCGCAAATTTCCCTGGCAGCTTTCGGGCGGCATGCAGCAGCGCGCCTCCATCGCGCGCGCGCTCGCCTTCGAGCCGAAACTGCTGCTGATGGACGAGCCCTTTGGAGCGCTGGACGAGATCGTCCGCGACCATCTGAACGAACAGCTCCTGAAGCTCTGGGCCGCCACGCGGAAGACGGTGGTCTTCGTGACGCATTCGATTCCGGAGGCCGTGTTCCTCTCCACCCGCATCGTGGTGATGTCGCCGCGGCCGGGGCGCATCACGGATATCGTGGATTGCGATCTCGGCCCGGACCGTCCGCTCGAAATCCGCGAAACGCCCGAATTCCTGCGCATCGCGCAACGCGTGCGCGAAGGCCTGCGCGCCGGCCATTCCTACGATGCCTAGAAGCATCCTTCCCGTGCTGACCATCTGCGCCGGCCTGGTGCTGCTGTGGTATGGCGGCGCCATCTGGATGAATTGGCAGGTGGTGGCGGATACGCAGGCCCGCGCCGGAGCTACGCCGGGGCTGATGGACATGGTGCGGCTCACGCTGAACCACGCGCGCCCGCTGCTGCCCGCCCCGCACCAGATCCTGGACGAGCTTTGGCGCAGCACGGTGACGCTTCCCGTCACCTCCCGCCGCAGCCTGGTGCATCATGCCTGGGTCACGCTCTCGGCCGCGCTGGTGGGCTTCGGCATCGGCACGGCTGTTGGTGTGCTGCTGGCCGTCGCCGTCGTGCATATCCGTGCGCTGGAGCGCAGCCTGATGCCGTGGATCGTCGCCTCCCAGGCCGTACCGGTGCTGGCATTGGCGCCGATCGTCATCGTGGCGCTCGGCGCCATGGGGCTGGAGGGGCTGCTGCCCAAGGCGATCATCGCCGCCTATCTCTGCTTCTTCCCCATCGCTATCGGCATGGTGAAGGGGCTGCGCGCGCCGGATGCCATGGCGCGCGACCTTATGCGCACCTGGTCCGCGTCGCGCAGCCAGGTGTTCTGGAAGCTGCGCCTGCCGGCCTCCCTGCCCTTCCTGTTCGCCGGGCTGAAGGTGGCCATGGCCGCGGCGGTGGTGGGCGCCATCGTGGCGGAACTGCCGGCGGGTGCGCAGGCCGGGCTGGGCGCGCGGCTGCTGGCGGGGTCCTATTTCGGCCAGACCATCCAGATCTGGGCGGCGCTGGTCGCGGCCGCGATCCTCTCCGCCACGCTGGTCGGCGTGCTGGGCGCGGCGGAGCGCCTTGTCGCGCGACGCATGGGGGTGCGAGCATGACCGCGCTGCTGGCCTCGGCCGTCACGGCCAGCTTTGCCGCGCTGATTGCGGCCATGCATGCCGGGGCGACGGGCGCTTTGCCATGGGCCGGCGTGGTTTTTGCCGCGGCACTTGGGGCCTGGCTAGTCCAGCGCCTGGGCGATGCGCCGGGGGAAGGTCTCGCCGCGCTGGGCGCGCCGCTCGCCTTCGGCGCGACGCTTCTGGCGCTGTGGGAAGTGCTGGTGGTTGGCCTCGGCGTGCCCATGGTGCTGCTGCCGGCGCCATCGGCCATCGCGCTTCGCATGGCATCCGCCGCGCCGATGCTGTGGGGCGATTTCGTACAGACATTCCTGAAGGCGGTGCTGGCCGGCTATGCCATCGGCTGCGGCGCCGGCTTCGCGCTGGCGCTGCTGGCAGATCGCGTGCCCTTCCTGCGGCGCGGCCTGCTGCCGCTCGGCAATCTCGTGGCGGCGCTGCCGGTGGTCGGCATCGCGCCGATCATGGTGATGTGGTTCGGCTTCGATTGGCAGTCCAAGGCTGCGGTCGTCGTCGCCATGACCTTCTTCCCGATGCTGGTGAACACGGTGGCCGGCCTTGCAGCGGCTGGCGCGCAGGAGCGTGACCTGATGCGCAGCTACGCCGCCAGCCCCGGCCAGACGCTGTGGCTGCTGAAGCTGCCGGCCGCCCTGCCCTTCATCTTCACCGCGCTGAAGATCAACGCGCCACTGGCGCTGATCGGCGCGATCGTCGCGGAGTTCTTCGGCAGCCCGACCCACGGCATGGGCTTTCGGATCACGACGGAGGCCGCGAAGCTCGCGCTTGATCTGGTCTGGGCGGAAATCGTTGTCGCGGCGGTGGCCGGTTCGGCATTCTATGGACTGATCGCCTTGGCCGAGCGCGCCGCGACGTTCTGGCACCCCTCGGTTCGCTCATGAAACAGGAGAGACAGCTATGCGACATGCCATTCTGAGTGGGCTGGTGGGCCTCGGCCTGCTGGCGGGTGCCGCGGCGGCGCAGGCGCAGGAACGCGTCACGTTGCAATTGAAGTGGGTCACGCAGGCGCAGTTCGCCGGCTACTATGTGGCGCAGGCGCGCGGCATGTATCGCGCGGCGAACCTCGATGTGCGGATTGATGGCCGGCGGCCGCGCCGATGTGGTGGTGGAGTGGATGCCGGCGGCGCTCGCGAGCCGTGAGCGTGGCGTACCGCTGGTGAACATCGCCCAGCCCTTCAAGCAATCCGGCCTGATGCTGACCTGCCGGGCGGAGACGGGCATCCGCACCCCGGCCGATCTGCGTGGCCGCACCCTGGGCGTGTGGTTCTCCGGCAACGAATATCCCTTCCTTGCCTGGATGGCGCGGCTGAACCTGCCGACCAACGGCACGCCGCAGGGCGTGCGCGTGCTGCGCCAGGGCTTCAACGTGGACCCGCTGCTGCAGCGCCAGGCGGATTGCGTTTCCACCATGACCTACAATGAATACTGGCAGGTCATCGATGGCGGCTTCCGGCCGGACCAGCTCACTGTCTTCCGCTATGCCGACCAGGGCGTGGCGACGCTGGAGGATGGGCTCTATGTGCTGGAAAGCCGGCTGGCCGATCCTGCTTTCGTCGCCCGCATGGGCCGCTTCGTCCGCGCCTCCATGCAGGGCTGGGACTGGGCGCGGCAGAACCCGGATGCGGCGGCGGCCATCGTGCTGGATAACGACACCTCGGGCGCGCAGACGGCAGCGCATCAGCGCCGCATGATGGCGGAAATCGCCAAGCTGCTTGATACCACCAGCGGTGGCCGCCTCGACCCGGCGGATTATGAGCGTACGGTGCAGACTCTGCTGTCCTCGGGTGGCGAATCCCCCGTCATCACCCGCGCGCCGACCGGCGCCTGGACGCATGCGGTGGTCGACGCGGCACGCTGACGCGGCTCAGCCGGCGCGGGCGAAGACGCAGACAAGGCCGCCACCCGGCGGCCCCTGATGTTCCGCCCCGCCGCTGACAAAGACCTGCCCGTGGCCGGCGACGCTGGCCACGATGGCGCCCAGCGCGCCGCGCAGATGGCGCTGCGCATCGAGATCCGTGTCGCCCAGCATGGTATGCCGCGCACCACGAATAGCGCCGGATTTTTCCGGCTCCCCCTTCGCCAGTACGCCGATCAAGCGCGCCTGCTGTGCTGCGGGCACGGCGGGCGCGGCATCCAGCCCTGCGGCGCGGAAGGCGGCCACGACACCGCCGAGGTCCAGCAGATCGGCCATGGGCGCCACACCGGCGACCAGGCCCGGGACCCAACCATCCGCCTGGCCGAACACCACCACCTCATTCGCCGTCACCTCGATGCCGGAGGAGATGCTGGCGCGGTTGCTGAAACGGCCGAGGTCGCGCAGCAGGTCTTCCTCCCGCGCCTCCGGAATGTCGCTCAGCGCCAGGCCCACGCCGAAGGCGGCCGCGGCGCGCGACAGGGCCATCAGCACCCGCGGATCGCCGCTGCGCGCGGCCGGCCCCGGCGCCTGGGCGCAGGGTGCCTTGACCTGCACCAGCGCCACATCCTCCGCCCGCGCAATGCCGGCATCGGCCATGGCATCCCGCACCGCCTGTGCCACCGCCAGGATCTGCGCCTGCCGCCCAATCTCCGCAGGCGGCGTTGGCGCGCTGAAGGCGGTGCCCATCGCCAGGCCATGCGCGCCGGTCGCGGCACGATCCACCGCAAAAACCAGGTAGTGCGGCGAAAGCGCCCCCTCCGTCCCGCCGGACAGCACGCAGGGAATGCGCGCGGCGAGCGCGGCCGGGTCGGTGCCGGTCGCGGCAGACAGCAGCAGCATCAGTGACTGCGTGAAGTAGCCGCGGGTAAAGTCGTTCAGCCCGCCATTGCCCTCCGTCTTGCCGATCACCGCGCGGATATCGCCGGCGCGCACCGCACCTGATTGGATCAGCGCAAGCAGCGCAGACAGGTCACCCGGATGGGCCATGGGCAGGCGGTGGATGGCAAGCTGGGGCATTGCGGCAGCATACTGCCTTTGGCGCACCGATTGCACGGCCTGGCGCGGATTCTGAGGGTGGCTTCATGCGGATCGGCATCATCGGCACCGGCGTTGCGGGCAGCCTGCTGGCGGAGGGTCTGCACCGCTTCGACGTGACAGCCTTCGAGCGTGTGGCACCGGGTGACCAGGCGGAATCCGGCACCGGGCTGAATATCGGACCCAATGCGCTGAAGGCGCTGCGCCTGCACATGCCGGCCCGGCACGCGGCGCTGCGCGCAGCTTCGTTGCCCTGGCAGCGCTGGTTCATCGACCTGGCAGATGGCACGCGGCTGTTCGACCTGGACCTGCTTCAGGTGGCGGAGGAGCCGGGCGTTCGCATTCGCTGGTCCGAACTCTACCGCCTGCTGCGCGCGCCAGTGGCAGATTGCACGCGCCATGACCATGCGCTGGAAGCGCTGGAGGAGGACGCGGCCGGCCGCCTTGTGCCGGTGTTCCGTACCGCCGATGGCCTGCGGCGCGATGGCGGCTTCGATCTGTTGGTCGGCGCCGATGGCCGCTACAGCCGGCTGCGCGCCCTGGCGGCGGGAGAAGCCGAGGGCACGCTGCTCGGCGTCTGCATCTGGCGGCTGCTGGTCGTCGATGCGGCGGACTGCCCCTATGACGATTACGGCCAGTGGTTCCATGGCAATGCCCGGCTGCTGTCCTTCCGCGTACCGGGCGGCGCCGTCTACATCGCCGGCACCTTCCCGCTTCCGGGCGATGGCCAGATTCCCGAGGCGATGAAGACGGCCGCGGCGCAGCGTGCGCTGTTCACGCCGCAGACGGCTGCGCCGTGTGACGCCGTCGCCTGGATGCTGGCGAAGATCGACCAGCACCTCGCGCAGATCCACTGGGCGCGATCCGCAACCGTGCCGGTACTGCGTCATGCTTTGGATGGGCGGGCGCTGTTTCTTGGCGATGCGGCGCAGGCGATGGTGCCGACGCTCGGCCAGGGCGCGACGCAGGCGGTGGAATGCGGCGTGGTGGCCGCCCGTGTTCTGCGCGCCGGCGGCGATGCGGCCGCTGTCGCCGCGGCGCGGGATGCGCGCGTGGAATTCGTGCGCGACTTCTCCATGGCCGCATCCGATACACTGCTGCCGCCGGTGGATGTGGTCGCCGGCACCCGCAGCAAGATGGGGCCGGACTTCCTCGCCCGGCTGCGGCGGCTGTACACGGAGGTGGATTAGCGCCCGGACCAGTGCACGAAGCGCTTCTCCAGCAGCAGGAACGCCAGGTTCAGCAGATAGCCCAGCGCGCCGGCCACGAAGATCACGCCATACATCAGGCCGCTCTCGAACAGCATCTGCGCGTTGATGACGCGATGGCCGAGACCGTCGGTGGAGCCGATGAACATCTCCGCCACCACCACGATGACCAGCGCGAGTGAAACACCGCCGCGCATGCCGACCAGGATCTGCGGCAGCGCCTCCCAGATCAGGACATCCACCAGGATGCGGGGGCCGGAGGCACCCATGATGCGGGCCGCCAACACCCGGGTACGGCGCGCATTGATCACGCCATAGGCAGCGTTGAACAGGATCACGAGCGCGGCGCCAAAGGCCGCCACAGCGATCTTGGTCCCCTCCCCGGGTCCAAACAGGATCAGGAACAGCGGAAACAATGCGGAAGCCGGCGTGGAGCGGAAGAAATCCACCACGAACTCCACCCCGCGATACAGCCTTTCCTGCGCCCCAAGCGCCACGCCAAGCGGCACACCGATGGCGCTGGCGATGAGGAAGGCGAGACCGGTGCGTTCCACCGTGCGCCAGGTATCGTGCGCCAGGGTGCCGGTGGCAAAGCCGCGCCAGGTCTCGGTAAAGGCTTCGGCAGGCGGGGGCAGCAGGATCGGATCGGCAACCCGAAGCAGCACCGCGATCTGCCAGATCAGCACGAAGCCCAGCGCGCCGAGCACGGGGGCGACCAGCGCCCTCATGCCGCGGCGACCGCGCGCTGGAACACATCGAGGCAGCGCGCCTTCAGCGTCATGAAGCCGGGCGAAGCCAGTGCCGCCGCCTCACGCGGCCAGGGCAGCGTAATCGGCACATCGTCGGCCACCGTGGTCGGCCGCCGCGTCAGCATCAGCAGCCGATCGGCGAGGATGATGGATTCCTCCAGGTCGTGGGAGACGAGGATGGTGGTGATACCCAGATCCTTCAGCACGCGCTGCAGCAGGTCGCGCAGCGACAGCGTCGTTTCAAAATCCAGCGCGGAGAAGGGCTCATCCAGGAACAGCACCTCCGGCTCCACCGCCAGCGCCCGCATGATGGAGACCAGCTGCTGCTGACCGCCGGAAAGCTCATAGGGGTAGCGGTTCAGGTCGAAGCGGACGCGGAACCGCTCGGCCAGGGATTGCAACCGCGCCTCAACCTGCGCCACCGGCAGCCCCATGCGGCGCATCGGGTAGCGGATGTTGTCGGCGGCGCGGCGCCAGGGGAACAGCGCCTCCCGATAGTTCTGGAAGACATAGCCGACGCGGATCTCGGAAACCTCTCGCCCATCATACAGAATGTCGCCGCCATCCTTTGGCAGCAGCCCGGCGGCCATGTTGATCAGGGTGGACTTGCCGCAGCCATTCGGCCCGAAGATGGCGAGGATATCGCCACGCTTCACGTCCAGGTCGAAGCCCGAATAGACCGGCTGCCCACCGAAGGCCTTGCGCAGCCCGCGGATGGTGATGGCGGTCTCCCGCGGTGTCAGCTTCACAGCGCGCGCAGGAAGCTGCCGACCTGGATCGCGTTGCGCACGACGCCCTGGGCCACGGCGAGGTCCACGAATTTCTGGAAGTCGGCCAGATCCTGCGGCGTGAGGTCGCGCACCATGCGGAAATTCACCAGCGGCACGGTGGGAGCGAGTTCCGCCGAGGTCTGCATGTGCTGTACCAGCAGCGGCCGGACGCTGGCGGGTTCCGCGGCGATCAGCGTGCAGGCCTTGGACCAGGCGGCGGCGAAGCGACGCGCGACCTCCGGCTTTTCCTGCAGGAACTTGCCGGTCAGCGCGGCGCCGGCCGCGAAAGCCTGCGCCTCCGCACGGCCAAGCAGATGCGTGGCGATCACGCCCGCTTCCAGCCGCCGCGCCGCGCCGGCGCGCTCCGCAATGGTGGCGACCGGCTCCAGCGTGTACGCCGCATCGAAGGTTCCGGCCGCCAGCGCGCCGACATGCACCCCCATCTGCTGTTCCTGGATGGTGTAGTCACGCGTTTCCTGCAACCCAACCGCCGCCAGCACCGCCCTTGCCGCGGCCAGGTTGGCAGGCCCCGGCGCCGAGAGGATGCGGGCGCCCTTCAGGTCCCGTAGGCTCTGCGCCGGGTGGTTCGTGCGCACCACGAACTGCTCCATCTGGTAGCGCGCATTCTGGCCGTTCAGGGCGATGTAGACGGCCGTGCCGGCACGACGGCTGTTGATGTTGGCGCCTTCCAGCGTCACCAGGTTGGATGCGGCCTCGACATCGCCGGAGACCATTGCCTGCACGATCAGCGGCGCCGCCTGCAACGGGATGGCGCTGGCCTCGATCCCCTCCGCCGCGAAGAAGCCGCGCTCCACCGCCACGTAGTAAGGCAGCGCGGAGGAGACGTTGAAGACCGCGACGCGCACCCGGTCCGCCGCCTGGGCGCGGGCGATGGCAGGCGTGGCGAGGGCGGCGAGCAGCAGCGGGCGACGGCGGATCATGGCTGTATCCTCAAGCAAGATTCGGGTAGCTGGCGGGATCGTGGAAGCTGGCGCCGGCGAGGTAGCGGCGGTCCGGCGAGGGGTCCGCCGGCGGCCCCTGTTCCGCCTGGCCGTCGAAGGTCAATTCAAGCTGCACGCCGGACGGGTCGTGCACGAACAGCTGCCAGAGGCTCGTGCCCGGCACCAGGAACTCACGCCAATCCAGCCCCGCGGCGCGGAAGCGGGCGATGAAGGCGTGGTAGCCACGGCAGGACAGCGAGATGTGGTCGATCGCCCCGGTCCCAACCGGCGCGCGCCCTTCCGGCCCCAGCGCCGGCCCGCCGGCATAGACATGCAGGATGGCCGCGCCGCCGGGCAGCGGCACGCCGAGCCAGGCGCCGGGATAGCCGAAATCCGGGCGGGGCACGGCACGCAGCCCGATGATGCGCGTGTAGAAGGCGCAGGTGGCCGCGAGGTCGTTGGTCTTCACTGCGACATGGAAAAGCCCGGCGGTGATCGCCCCATCATCCGTACCCTGCGTCATCACCTGCCCCGTGCCATCCGCGCCGGGACCTGCAACCCCTGTGCCAGCCCCAGCGGTACCAGGACGAGGATTATGCACAGCAATATGGCCCTGGCTGACCCGGGGGTAGGCACTGGTGCCGACTGCGCCGGATGGGGGTCTCATTGACAGGCCGGTGGGCTGCCTGCTTCCCCTTGAACGCGCCCCGTACGGAAAGACTGCATGAGCGAGATCCACGCCCTGCTGGCCCGCATCGCACAGCAGGATGGCGCGATCGGTGCCTTCTGGCAGGTGGATGCCGCCGGCGCCCTGGCCACGACGCCGCCGGGCGATGGCCCGTTGCGCGGCCTCGCCATCGGCATCAAGGACAATATCGATGTCGCGGGGCTACGCACCACCGCCGGCATCGCCGCCTTCCGTCACATGGTGGCAACGCAGGACGCGCCCTGCGTGCGGGGCCTGCGCCAGGCCGGGCTTGTCATCCTCGGCAAGCTCGCAATGCACGAAGGTGCGCTGGGCGCCACGACGGATACGCCCGGCTTCGGCCGCTGCATCAACCCGCTGCGTGCGGGCTTCACCCCTGGCGGGTCGTCCGGCGGCGCCGGGGCCGCGGTGGCGGCGGGCTTCGTGCCGCTGGCGGTGGGCACGGACACCATGGGCTCCGTACGCATCCCCGCCGCCTATTGCGGCGTCTATGGCTTGAAGCCGACGCGCGGCCTGGTCGGGCGCAGCGGGGTCGTGCCGCTGTCACCGGCACTCGATCACGTCGGCATGCTGGCCGTCACGCCGCGGCTGGCGGGGCTCGGGGTGCAGGCCATGGTGGTGGAGGACCTCGGCGACCCCGCCTGGCGGCCGGCCCCGCCGGGATGGCAGGCCGTGCCGGATCAGCCGCCGCGGCTGGCCGGTCTGCGGATCGGCCTGCCGAAGCCGGTCCAATCCGCCGCCATGGATCCGGTCCTGCGGGCCGCCTGGGCCGCTTGCGCCACGCAGCTGCGCGAAGCGGGCGCAATGGTGGAGGAGGTGGCAATGCCGGAATGGGACCCTGGCACCGCCCGGCGCGCCGGCCTGTTGCTGCTGGAAGCGGAGGCCGCCGCCCTGCACCCAGCCCTGATCGAGGAGCCGGAGGCAGCCAGCGCGGGCTTCCGGGCGGCGCTCGCCTATGGCCGCGACGCCGGCACCACCCGGCTGATCCGCGCCTTGTTCCGGCTGGAGGCCGTGACGGCCGCGGCCTCGCGGGCGCTGGATCGCGTCGACCTGCTGCTGCTGCCCACAGCGCCGCAGCGCGCCTTCGCCCATGACACGCCGGCGCCGGCGGATCAGGCGGATTTCGCCGCGCTGGCCAATTTCGCCGGCCTGCCGAGCCTCGCCCTGCCCTGGCCCGCGGAGGATGGCGGGCTGCCGGCCTCCCTGCAGCTCATCGGCCGCCCCCATGCGGAGGCCCTGCTGGTGGGTGTAGCGGAGGCGCTGGCCGCGGCTTGAACGTGGCGCGCGAGACCCGCGGCACGCCTCAGGCGCCCGGCGGGTTCCGCCCGTCCGGCGCCAGGCCGGCCCGCACCAGTTCCGCCCGCAGCCCGCCCGTCAGCAACAGCCAGGCCATGCGCAGGTCGCTGGCGAGCGACCAGAAGGGGTGGCCGAAGGTGGCCGGCCGATTGCCCTCGATGAAAAAGTGGGAGGTCCAGGCCGCGCCATAGCCGACCAGGACCGCCACCATCACCAACCAGATCGGCCCGGCGACCAGCCCCCAGGCCAGCAGCACGAGGCCGGCCAGCGTGCCGGCGGCATGGATCGCCCGGGTGCGCGGGTCCGCATGCTGGCGCAGGTAGTGGGGCCAGAAGTCGCGATAGCTGTTCAGGGGTGGCGGGTTCATGGCGATGATCCATACCAGATCGCAACGCTGCCGCGGGGTCACGTCTCGGTTTCCGCTTCCCCTTCCGGGCTGGCCCGGCCACCCTGCGTGCGATGCAACTGCCCGCCGCCCTGACCCCCCTCCGCCATCCCGCCTTCCGCCTGTTATGGTTTGCGAACCTGTGCAGCAACACCGGCATGTGGATGCAGAACACCGGCGCGGGCTGGCTGATGACCTCGCTCGCGCCCTCCCCCCTCATGGTCAGCATGGTGCAGGTGGCGAGCCTGCTGCCGGTGTTCCTGCTGGCACTGCCAGCCGGCGCGCTGGCGGATATCGTCGATCGCCGGCGCTACCTGATCCTGGCCCAGGCCTGGATCGCCGGCGCCGGTGCGCTGCTGGCAGTGCTCGCCTGGTCCGGCAGCCTGGGGGCCTGGGGGCTGGTGGCCCTGACCTTCTGCATCGGCATCGGCACCGCGATGAATTCCCCCGCCTGGGCGGCAACGACGCCGGAGACGGTACCGCGGCAGGACCTGACCGGCGCCATCGTGCTGAATGGCATCGGCTTCAACCTGGCCCGCACGGTGGGCCCGGCGATCGGGGGTTTCACCGTGGCGGCGGCGGGGGCGGAGGCAACCTTCGCCCTCAACGCCCTGTCCTTCCTGGCCGTCATCGTGGCCCTGCTGTTCTGGAAGCGCGAGGCGCCGCGTGCGACCCTTCCGAAAGAACATTTCCTGTCCGCGATCCGCGCCGGGCTGGGCTACACCCGGGCCAGCCCGGTGCTGCGTGGCGTCATGCTGCGCGGCTTCGTCTTCTTCCTGTTCGCCGCGGCGCTATGGGGCCTGTTGCCGCTGCTGGTGCGCCAGCAGCTCGGCCTCGGCCCCGAGTGGTTCGGCATCATGCTGGCCGCGATGGGCGTGGGTGCCGTGGCAGCCGGGCTGCTGCTGCCATCCCTGCGCGGACGGCTGGACCGCAGCGGCACCGTCACCCTGTCCGCCGTCATCACCGGCGCGGCGCTGGTGCTGCTCGGGCAGGCGCATCACTGGGCGGTCGCGGTCCTGGCCATGCTGCTCTATGGCGTCGGCTGGCTGGCCGGTGCCTCCACGCTCCAGGCCGCGGCGCAGCTCTCCGTGCCGGGCTGGGTGCGCGCGCGGGCGATCGGCATCTACCAGGTGGTGACCTTCGGCGGCCTGACGCTGGGCGCCGGCTTCGGCGGCTATGGCGGGGAGACCTTCGGCATCGGCGCCGCCCTCGGCCTGTCCGGATTGCTCTGCGCGGGCGGTGGCCTGCTGGTGCGCCGCTATGCCATCGAGCCGCCGGCCGCCGAGACCGCGACCCTGGCCCCGGATGCGCCGAAGCCGGCCGTACCCAAGCCGGAACCGGCCGCCCAATCCCTGGCCAAGCTGCTGAATGACGAAAGCGGCCGGGTGCTGGAAGTGGTGCGCTACCAGATCGCCGCGCAGGATCGCGCCGCCTTCCTGGCCGCCATGGCCGCCTGCCGCCAGGTGCGGCTGCGCGGCGGCGCGCAGGGATGGCGGTTGTATGAGGATGTGGCCCACCCCGAACGCTGGGTCGAATTGTGGCTGATGGATAGCTGGACCGAACATCTGCGGGAGGAAGGCCGCATGACCGAATGGGACCGCAGCGTGCTGGCCCGCGCCGCCGCCCTGCATACCGGCCCCGCAGCACCAGAGGCCTCGCGCTACCTGAATGTCATGCCCGGTTTGCATTCTTGAAGGATGCAACGCGACCGCCCCTCGCCACGTTATGGCGCGACGCAACAGGAATGGAGACACCCCATGGCCAAGTCCGCCACGAAAAGCCGGAATGACCTTCAGGATAACGCGAAGGCCGCCTCGATCCAGGTTCTGCAGGCCTGCCTGACCGACAGCATCGACCTCTACAACACCACCCGTCAGGCGCATTGGAATGTGAAGGGCCCGAATTTCCACGGCCTGCACACGATGTTCGAGGCCTTCTACACCACGCTCGAGACGGATATCGACGAGCTGGCGGAGCGCCTGGTGCAGCTCGGCGGCACCGCGGTGGGTGGCAGCCAGGATGTCGCGGCCAAGACCCGCCTCGCGGCCTACCCGGTTGAGCTGAAGCTCGGCTCGGGCCATGTCGCTGCGTTGACGGACCGCTATGCGGCCCTGGCCAAGTCGGTACGAGAAGGCATCGATGAGACCGATGAGGCCGGCGATGCCGACACGGCGGACATCCTGACCGGCGTTTCCAAGAACCTCGACAAGGCGCTGTGGATGTTGGAAGCCTCGGGCACGCCCGACCGCTGAGCGGCGCCGCGTCGCACAACCGGGCGCATGTCGCGCTTCGGTTGTGCGGGCCGCGTCCGGCCGCTATCTTCCGGCCGGAAATCGAGAACACAGCATGAACGACCTGTTCAAGGCCAGCCGGGCCCCGAAGCCTGCCACGAAGGCCCCTGCCGCCCCGGCTCCCGCGCCGGTTGCATCCGACTACTCGGCCAAGGACATTGAGGTTCTTGAGGGGCTGGAACCCGTACGCCGCCGGCCCGGCATGTATATTGGCGGCACCGATGAAAACGCGCTGCACCACCTGGCCGCCGAGATCCTGGACAATTCCATGGACGAGGCCGTTGCCGGCCATGCCGACCGCATCGAGGTGACGCTGGAAGCCGGCAATTGGATGACCGTGCGCGACAATGGCCGCGGCATCCCGGTGGACCCGCATCCCCGCTTCCCCAAGCTCTCCGCGCTGGAAGTGATCTTCACCACCCTGCATTCGGGCGGCAAATTCTCCGGCAAGGCCTATGAGACCTCCGGCGGCCTGCACGGCGTCGGCTCCTCCGTGGTCAATGCGCTGGCGGAGCGGCTGGAGGTGGAGGTGGCGCGCGACCGCACGCTGTTCGCCCACGCCTTCGAACGCGGCAAGCCGGTGCAGTCGCTGAAGACCGTGGGCGCGGTGCAGAACCGCCGCGGCACGCAGATCCGCTTCAAGCCGGATACCGAAATTTTCGGCGCGCAGGCCTTCAGCCCGGCCCGGCTGCACCGGCTATGCCGTTCCAAGGCCTATCTGTTCCGCGGCGTGGAAATCCGCTGGGCCTGTGACCCGGACCTGGTCGCAGGGACGGATACGCCAGCCCAGGCGGTACTGCATTTTCCGGGCGGCCTGTCCGACTTCCTCGCAACCTCCGTCGAAGGGCGCAGCCCCGTTGTCTCCAGCCCCTGGGCCGGGGAGGCGACCTTCCCCGAAGGCGCCGGCCGGGTGGAGTGGGCGGTGACCTGGCTGGAGCAGGGCGACGGTTTCCTCTCCACCTATGCCAACACCATCCCGACCCCGCAGGGCGGCACGCATGAGGCCGGGCTGCGCACGGCGCTGGTCAAGGGCATGCGGGCCTATGGCGATCTGAAGAAGGAACGGCGCGCCACCACCATCACGGCAGAGGATGTGCTCGGCGGCCTTGCCGGCATCCTCTCGGTCTTCGTGCGGGATCCGCAGTTCCAGGGACAGACCAAGGACCGACTGACCAGCCCGGACGCCGCGCGGCTGGTCGAAATGGCCTTGAAGGACAATTTCGCCCATTGGCTGGCAGGCGACCCGGGCCGGGCCGATAATCTGCTGGCCTGGTGCATCGAACGCGCGGAAGACCGCATCCGCCGGCGCGAGCAGAAGGAAACGCCGCGCAAATCCGCCACCCGCAAGCTGCGGCTGCCGGGCAAGCTCGCCGATTGTTCACGCGAAGGCATCGATGGCACCGAGTTGTTCCTGGTCGAAGGCGATTCGGCCGGCGGCTCGGCCAAGCAGGCGCGGGACCGGGAGACGCAGGCCGTGCTGCCCTTGCGCGGCAAGATCCTCAATGTCGCCAGCGCCAGCGCCGACAAGCTGCGCCAGAACCAGGAGCTGCGCGACCTGATCGAGGCGCTAGGCTGTGGCGCCGGGGAGAAGTTCGACCTCGGCCGCCTGCGCTACGGCCGCATCGTCATCATGACCGATGCCGATGTGGATGGTGCGCATATCGCCGCGCTGCTGATGACCTTCTTCTACAGGGAGCTGCCGGAGCTGGTCCGCCAGGGCCGCCTGTTCCTGGCCCAGCCGCCTCTGTTCCGCCTGCAGGCTCCGGGCAAGACCATCTATGCCCGCGACGATGCGGACCGCGAGAGGCTGCTGAAAAAAGAATTCAAAGCCAACCAGAAGGTCGATGTCAGCCGCTTCAAGGGGCTCGGCGAAATGCCCCCGGCGTCGCTGAAGGAGACAACAATGGACCCGAAGCGGCGCACGCTGCTCCGAGTCGTGCTGCCCTCGGGTGAACGGAAATTCACCGAAGACCGGATCGAGGAGCTGATGGGACGCCGCCCGGAACTGCGCTTCCGGTTCATCCAGGACAATGCGGCGATGCTGGACCAGGATTCGGTGGACGCCTGAGAGCGTCCACCGGAACCACCGGCCGCTTCAGCTGCGCGCGGCCTGCGCGACACCAATGATGAAGGGCTGCGGATCCACCGGCCGCACCTGCCGCACCGGGGAGGTGACCTGCACCTTCAGGAAGCGCCCCGCCGCTTCGCCAAGGCAAAGCAGCGTCCGCACCGCGGCACGGCCATAGGTTCCGCTAAGCTCGATGCACTGCAACGGCGCCTGGCCGGGTATGGCGAGAACCGAGCGTTGCCCCTCGGTGATCTGCTGGCTGGTGCGCCGGTCCGCCACGGCCATCGCATCCTGCACCGCCAGCGCGAATTCGCGCTGGATGGTGGCGGAGGTGATGTCGGACGGCACCAGGCGCTCACCACGGTCATACAGGCTGACGGTGGACACGGCGCTGCGGGCGGGGCCGGCGTAATCCACCGCCACGCCATAACCCGCGCGCTCCCGCTCATGCCAACTGGTTTCGCCACGGGCGAAATCAGCGATGCGGTCTGGCAGGCGGCTGGCCGCCTGCTCGAGGCTCGGCCGGTCGCTCGGCCGCGCCGTGGTCGATGGTTCCGCGCCGTCTGGCCCTTCGGCGGCGCAGCCAGCGATCAACCCACACAGCAAGACGCCCAGCACCGGGCCCGCGCGCCGCATTATTGGCGGCTCCGCCGGGCCACGTGCCGCGTGAGGTCGACCATCAGCGTGGCGATCACGGCCAGCACCGCAACCTGCAGCACGGTCGCCAGCACCCAGAGGCCGATCGGGAACACGCCCGGCAGCGCCATCCAACCCAACGGCAGGAACAGGTAGCCATAGGCCTGCGGCACATTCTCGGCCACCTGATGCGTACCCTCGAAGATCATGTTGAGGGCGACGTAGAGAATGACGAGCAGGCCGACCCAGGCAATCCAGCGATGCTTGTCCAGCAGGCGGGCGATCAGCGTCGCGGCAACACCCATCAGCACGACCGAGAAGGCCAGGCCGACGATCATGATGTAGGGATGGTCCTTGGCCGCACCGGCCACGGCCAGCACGTTGTCCAGGCTCATGGACACGTCGGCCACCAGGATCTGGATGATCGCCTGCTTCATGGTCTTGCGCGGCGGCCCGGAGCCATCCTCGCCTTCCAGCGCGTCAACGCCTTCGGCTTCATGCGAGCCGCCGCTGCGCAGCTCCCGGTACATCTTCCAGCAGACCCAGAGCAGCAGCACGCCGCCGGCCAGGACGATGCCGACAATGGACAGCAACTGAACGGTGATGGACGCGAAGGCGATGCGCATCACGGTGGCCGCGATGATGCCCCAGAAAATCGCCTTGCGGCGCTGATCAGCCGGAAGTCCCGCAGCCGCCATGCCGACGACAATAGCGTTGTCGCCCGCGAGGACGATGTCGATGAATAATACCTGTCCGAGTGCGACGAGCTCTGGCCCGTATGAAGAAAAATCCATGTCTGGGTACATCCATCCCGCTTGCGGCCGCGCTAAGTGTCCGTCCAAGAACATGTTGAGTCCTGGGAATCGGATGTGATTCGATGGTGTCGATCACGATTCGCGGGAGCCGGCTGATGTGGACT
>LNFM01005193.1_pt1 | contig 28185 bp, 27 predicted proteins | sample 596031 | NCBI WGS metagenome assembly LNFM01 (sample SAMN04254537, study PRJNA301005) | activated carbon metagenome | isolation source: dual media filters at the Ann Arbor, Michigan drinking water treatment plant | place: USA: Ann Arbor
AGGAGCAGCGCCAGCACCGCGAGCGCCACCGACAGGCGCCGCACGGTCTGCACGGCGTCCTGCGCCGCGCCGAGCTGGTCGGACCGGAGCAGCGTGACCCGCCCGGCGTCGGGCGGCAGCGACGCCTCGATGCCGACGCGCTGCCCGAGCTGCGCCACCAGGGGACGCAGGTCGAGGATCACGGTGTCGCGCTCGGCGCTGACCAGTCCCTCGGGTTCGTCGTCGAGGATCGCCACCAGCCGGCGGTGCGCGGTGCGATTGGCTTCTCGCCACAGCGCCTGCACGCGCGGGCGCTGCAGCAGGGTGTCGGCCGCCGACACCGCGTTCTCGCGCAGCAGACCGGCCGCCGGCCCGGCGAACGGCTCCAGACGCGGGGGGAGCGCTCCCTGGATGCGCGCCTCGAGATCGGTGTTCTCGAAGAGCGAGTCGACGAGCTGGACGGAGACCACCTGCCGTACCTCGTCGTCCTGCAGCAGCTGCGTGCTGACCTCGACCCAGTTGTCCGTGTCGAGCGCCTGGCGCTTGACCCAGACGGTCAGCGACGAGACCACCAGCACCACGACCGCGAGCGCGAGAACGCTCCACACGAGCCACCGGCGGCCGACGAGGGATTCGATCCAACGGCCCATCAGACGGCCTCCTCGGCCTCGTGTGTGCTGGAGAGATGCGCATTGAGGATCGCGCCGCCGACCATCAGCCGCGCGATCAGGAAGAGCCACAGCAGCAGGGTGAGCGCCGCGCCGATCGTGCCGTAGACGGACGACAGGCGCTCCGCCTGTGGCGCGAGGTAGTACGTCGTGAACAACTGGATCCCCTCTATCCCGACGGCCACGACGAGCGCGCCCGGAACGAGCGCGCGCATCGACGGCGCCCGGTGCGGCAGACGGGCCGAGACGCCGAGCCAGAGGGCGAAGTAGAGCGCCACGGTGCCGAGCAGCGCCAGCAGCCCCCCGAGGGCCGTGACGTTCCGGAGCCACCCGATGAGCCCGGCGAGGATGACCGCGGCAAGGACGATCGCGGTGAGCCAGAGGGAGGCCCGCAGGGGGTTGCCCCCGCGCGCCGGGCGCATGCCCCATGCGGCGGCGTGACTGATGCAGAGGGCGCGCACGGCACCCATGCCGGCGTAGATCGTGGCGAACAGGCCGACGAACAGCGCGAGCCACCACCCGCTCTCCCGTGCTCCGTCCTCGATCGTGTCCGCGAGGAAGCCGCGCAGCCCGACGTTGTCGGAGATCTCCTCGGGCGCGTCGCCGTCGATGCTGGCGACCGCCCCGAGGCTGCCGACCATGAACAACGAGAACGGCAGCAGCCACAGGAAGAACCGGTAGGCGAGGGCCCCGGCGAGCAGGCCCCCGAGCCGTGCGCGGTCGCGCTCGGCGACGTCGAAGGCGAGCGCCATCGCCGGGGAACGCCGCCGCTCGGCCTCGGCCCACTCGCGGGTGCGCTCGGCCCGGGCACGCGCCCGATCAGCCTGGGCGCGAGCCCACGCACCCGTCGCGGCCGCGCGCCGGCGAGCTCCGGATGCCCCGTCGTCCGGGGTGTCACGATCCACCGGAGCCCGCCCGCTCTCACCAGTCCCGCGTCAGCTCAGGGCTTTTGCCTTCAGCGCCGCGAACTCGTCCTGGGAGATCGCCCCGCTGTCGAGCAGTTGCTTGGCGGCCGCGATCTCCTGCGCGGGGCCCCCCGAGCCGGCGACGTCCTTCACGTAGCCGTCGAACTCGGCCTTGGCGGCCTGCTGCTGCGCCAGCGCCCGCTCGGCCATGCCCTTATGACGGGCGATGATGTAGATCAGGATTCCCACCAAGGGGAAGACGACGAGGAGCAGCAGCCAGCCCGCTTTCGCCCACCCCGACAGCGCACGATCGCGGAACAGATCCGCGACGATCGACACCATCATCATGATCACGGCGAAGAGCGCGTAGATCACGATGATCGTCCAGATCAGATCCCAGAAGCCGAAGTCGTCCATGCCCACCCCTTTCTCAGGTCCGGAGGGGGTTCCGCCCCCCGGTGCCCGCAGAGTAGCGACGGCGACGGCCGTCGGAGGGCGAACGGTCGCCGGGCGTAAGTAATGTTGCGCGACGGCCCGGGCCGCGACCCCGACGCGGACCGGGCTCGGGCGGCTCGTCGATCCCCGCGTCCGGCTGGTATCGTCTGCCGTCGCCAACGCGGTTCGGGCGGTTAGCTCAGCGGTAGAGCGCCTGCTTTACACGCAGGTGGCCGGCGGTTCAAATCCGTCACCGCCCACTTCCGTCCCGACCCCGCCGAAGGCCCGGGGGGTGTAGCTCAGATTGGTTAGAGCATCGGACTGTCAATCCGAAGGCCGCGGGTTCGAGTCCCGTCACTCCCGCTCGTGAAAGCCCCGTGACCACGGGGCTTTCGTCGTTCCGGGGCGCGTTCGGCGCCACCGCCTGACATCCCTGGGCGGCGGGCTCGGCGCGGGCGGCGGCACACGGTAGGGTGCGCGGTCGTGCGCCGATGGCTCCCCCACGCGATCCGCGGCATCTGCATGGGCTCCGCCGACGTGGTCCCGGGGGTCTCCGGCGGCACGGTGGCCCTGGTGCTCGGGATCTACGAGCGGCTGGTCGCGACCATCCACCACTGCGCCAGCGCGGCCGGCCACCTGCTGCGGGCCGACCTGCGCGGTGTCCGCGAACGGCTGCGGCAGGTGGAGTGGGCGTTCATCCTCCCGCTGCTCGGCGGCATCGCCGTCGCCTTCGTCACGCTCGCACGGGTCATCGAGGTCCTGCTCGAGGACCATCCGGTCGAGCTGGCCGCGGTGTTCTTCGGCCTGGTCGCGGCGTCCGGATGGGTGGCGCTCGGATACCTCAAGGAGCCCGACGCGCGGCTGATACCCGTCGCGCTCGTCTCGGCGGTCATCACCTTCCTCGTGCTCGGCCTGCGAGGGGACGACGTGACCGACCCCTCGCTCCTGGTCGTTTTCGGCGCCGGGGCGCTGGCGATCTGCGCGATGATCCTCCCCGGCATCTCGGGGTCGTTCATCCTGCTGATGATCGGCCTCTACGAGTACATGATCGGGGCCCTGAACGACCGCGACCTGCTGGTCGCCGGGGTGTTCATCCTCGGCGCCGCGATCGGCCTCGCGCTGTTCTCGTCCGTCCTGGACCGGCTGCTGCGCGACCACCACGACATCGTGCTGGCGGCCATGATCGGCCTCATGGTCGGCTCGCTCCGCGTGCTCTGGCCATGGCCCGATGGGACCGAGAGCGCCGCGATCGAGGCACCGCCGTCCGGCGAGTGGCTGATCCCTCTGGCGCTCGCCCTCGCCGCCGCGGCCCTCGTGGTCGCGGTGGGCCTGGCCGCGAGGCGCCGGCCCGCCTGAGCCTGAGCGGGGGGCTCCCCGTCGTCCCCCGGACGGGATCGCCGGGGTCGCCGGCGACGGTCGCACAACCGATCGGCCCGTCCGTCGCGGATACACCCCGACGTGAAACAACGACGGGAGACTCCGATCGTGAGACGGTACCTTCGCCTTCCCCTCGCCGCGGCGCTCGTCGCGGCGCTCGCCCTCGGGCTGGTCGCCTGCGGCGACGACGATGACGACGCCGCCGAGGCCACCACAACCGCGGCTCCGGCAACGCTGACCCTGACCGGCGAGGGCACGACCCTGTCGCTCGACACCGCGACGGCCGGCGTGCTCGCCGACAACCAGGTCGAGGTGGCGCCGATCGACCCGGCGACCGCCGGTGACACCGGCATCACCTTCCCGATCACCGGGGGATCGGTCGAGTCGGAGAGCCTCGCCGGCACCATCGAGCACAGCGGCGGCCTCATGTTCTCGGCCGGCGGCACGGACCTCGAGCTGACCGACTTCGTGATCGACACGGCGGCGGGCACGCTCACCGCGACGGCCGGCGACGCGCAGGTGCCGATCCTGGACGTCGACCTGAGCGGCCTCCAGCGCAGTGACGACGGCGGGGTGATCGTGCTCGAGGGCATCACGGTGACCCTCAGCGCCGACGGCGCCGGGGCCCTGAACGACACGTTCGGGGTGACCCTGTTCGAAGAGGGCCTCGCCATCGGCGAGGTGACGGTGCGCGCCACGGCGTGACCCCTCGTCGGGGCCGCCGGGCCGATGTCCGGCGGCCCCGACGGGTCCGCCGCCCGAGGTCCGCCGAGCGGCCGGGCGGCGGGTGGATATGCTGCCGCCGTGCGATCCGGGCTGATGAACGCGCCTCTCTGGGTGACCGGGGTGCGGATCGTGGCGATCCCCCCGCTCATGGCCCTGCTCCTGATCGACGACATCCCGGGCGGGCGATGGTGGGCCTTCACCGTGTTCGTGGTGGCGAGCCTCAGCGACTCGCTCGACGGCTGGCTGGCGCGCTCGCGCGGGATGGTGACCGTGGCCGGGGCCTTCCTCGACCCCCTGGCCGACAAGCTCCTCATCTCGGCGGTGCTGGTCGCCCTGGTGGAGACCGGCGAGGTCGCCGCCTGGGCGGCGATGGTGATCATCGCCCGCGAGTTCGCGGTCACCGGGCTGAGGCTGGTGGCCGCCGCGGAGAACGTGATCATGTCGGCGGGCAAGTTCGGCAAGGCGAAGGCGCTCAGCCAGAACATCGCCCTCGGCCTGATCATCATGCCGGGCATCGCCGACGGCGTCCGCGACGCCTTCCTCGGCATCGCCCTCGTGATGACCGTGCTGAGTGGCGCCCACTACTTCCTGGTGGCGCGCTGGCGGCTCTTCTCGGGCAAGGCGATGTCGCACCCCGACTCGATCAGCGAGCCGTGACCGAGGCGCTCGCGGTCGCCGCCGCGTACCTGCTGGGGTCGATCCCCTTCGCCTACCTGGCCGGCCGCTCGCGCGGGGTCGACCTGCGCACGATCGGCAGCGGCAACCTCGGCGCGGCCAACGTCTTCCGCGCGCTCGGCAAGGGCATGGGCATCGCGGTCATGGCCGCCGACATCGGCAAGGGGGTCGCGGCGGTGCTGCTCGCCCGGGCCATCACCGACGACCCCTGGCCCGCGATCGCCGCCGGCGCGGCCGTGGCCGGCCACGTGTTCCCGGTGTGGATGGGCTTCAAGGGGGGCAAGGGCGTCGCCGTAGGGGGCGGGGCGGTGATCGGCCTGATGCCGCTGGCCAGCCTGATCCTGCTGCCGTTCTGGCTGGTGGTGGTCGTGATCAGCCGCTACACGTCGCTGGGCGCGATCCTCGGATCGATCGCCGCAGTGCCCGTGGTGTGGGCGCTCGGCTACTCCACGCCGAACATCGCCTTCACCGCGGTGGTCGCGGCGGCGGTGCTGCTGCTGCACCGGGGCAACATCGTCCGCCTGCTGCAGGGGCGCGAGAACCGGATCGACCTCTCCGGCCGCGCGGCCCGGCGGGGTCCCGGGGCCCGCGCCTGAGCCACCGGGGTAGCCTGGAGGGGTGCCCTCGCCTCCCCGCCGCCGCCCCCCCGGCCCACCCCCCGCACCGGACGCACCGCGCGACCCGTCCCCCGGCGGCCGCGGCCCCTTCCCCCTGATCGTGGGCGGGGGCCTGGCGCTGGTGGCCGTGGTCGTCGCCGTCGCCTTCCTGACCGGCACCTCCGACGATCTTCCGTGGGGCGCGCTGATCGGCGTCGTCGTCATCCTCGGAGCGATGGCCGCCACCGCCCGGCGGCGGGAGCGCAGCATGCGCGACGCGTTCCCCGACGACGAGGACTGACCCCGGCGACGGCGCGCCGGTGCGCCGGGTTTGGCGAATCTGGCGCACGGGGACTGACAGGCGGCGTCTCGGTGGACCGGACGGGGTTTCGCCGCAGGGGCCATCTGGGGAAAGATCGTGTCGATCGGCACAATCCGAGAGGTGGTCTCATGGCAGAGGCAACACGAGGGAAGACCGGATGGCGTGAGGGCCAGATGGGTGAGCTCCTGTCGGAGTTCCTCGGCACCGCGGTGCTCATCATGTTCGGTACCGGCGTGGTGGCGATGGCCGTGGCCGGCCTTCCCCAATCGGGGCGCGGTGACGGCACGATCAGCAACGGCGACTGGCTGCTCATCACGTTCGGCTGGGGCATGGCCGTCATCATGGGCGTCTACGTCGCAGGCGGCATCAGCGGGGCGCACATCAACCCGGCCGTCACCATCGCGCTCGCTGTACGGCGCGGGTTCGCGTGGGCGAAGGTGCCCGGCTACATCGCCGCACAGGTGCTCGGCGCCTTCGTCGGCGCCGCCATCGTCTACCTGAACTACTACGACGCGATCAACGCGGCCGAGGAGGCCGCAGGAGTCGGCAGCAAGGACGCGAGCACGGTCGGCATCTTCGTCACCGGGCCCGCCGGCTACTTCGACAACTACTGGGGCCCGGTGATCAGCGAGATCACCGGCACGATGCTGCTCATCATCATCGTGTTCGCGGTGATCGACCTGATGAACATCCCGCCGAAGGCCAACCTCGGCGCGATCGTCATCGGCTTCGGCGTGATGGCGATCGGCATGTCCTTCGGCGCCAACTCCGGCTACGCGATCAACCCGGCCCGCGACTTCGGCCCGCGACTGTTCACGGCCGTGGCGGGATGGGGTGAGGCGGCCTTCCCGGGCGACACCGGTGGAGCGCTCGGCGTCTACTTCTGGGTGCCGATCGTCGCACCCATCATCGGCGCCGTGATCGGCGCGTTCGTCTACGACTTCTTCATCAACGACGTCCTGAAGGCCCGCTCGAAGCCCGAGGACGCCGACCTCACGCAGCGCGGTGAGGTCGCGGAGGAGGACCTCTGATGAAGAAGCTCATCAACGATCCGGCCGACGTCGTCGCGGAGTCCCTCAGGGGCTTCGCGGCGGCGCACGCCGACCTGGTGCGGGTCAACGCCGACCCGGCGTACGTGGTCCGCGCCGACGCACCCGTGTCGGGCAAGGTCGGGATCCTGTCGGGCGGGGGCTCGGGACACGAGCCGATGCACGGCGGGTTCGTCGGGCGCGGCATGCTCGACGTGGCCTGCCCGGGCGAGGTCTTCACCTCCCCGACCCCCGACCAGATGCTCGAGGCGACCAAGGCGGTCGATGGCGGCGCCGGGGTGCTTCACATCGTCAAGAACTACACCGGCGACATCCTGAACTTCGAGATGGCGGCCGACCTCGCGCGCGAGGAGGGCATCGAGGTGGAGGCCGTCATCACCAACGACGACGTGGCGGTGCAGGACAGCCTCTACACCGCCGGCCGCCGTGGCGTGGGCGTCACCGTCCTGGCCGAGAAGATCGTGGGCGCGGCCGCCGAGGAGGGCAAGGACCTCGCGGCGGTGGCGGAGCTCTGCCGCAGGGTGAACGCGGAGGGCCGCACGATGGGCATGGCGCTGACCTCCTGCACCGTACCCGCGGCGGGCAAGCCGACCTTCGAGCTCGGCGAGAGCGAGATGGAGATCGGCATCGGCATCCACGGCGAGCCGGGGCGCGAGCGCGTGCCGCTCGCCTCGGCGAAGGAGATCGTGGAGCGCCTCGCCGGGCCCGTGATCGACGACCTGCCCTTCGCCTCGGGCGACCGGGTGCTGGCCTTCGTCAACGGGATGGGCGGCACGCCGCAGATCGAGCTGTACCTCGTCTACAACGAGCTGAAGCAGCTCCTCGACGGACGGGGCATCACGATCGAGCGCAACCTGGTCGGCTCGTACATCACCTCGCTCGAGATGGCCGGGTGCTCGATCACCCTGCTGCGGCTCGACGACGAGCTCATCCGCCTCTGGGACGCGCCGGTGCTGACCGCCGGGCTGCGGTGGGGCGCATGAGCGACGGCGCCATCACCGTCGAGGAGGTCGTGGCCTGGCTGCGCGACTTCGCGGCGGTGATGGCGCAGGAGAAGGACGCGCTGACCGCGCTCGACGCGGCGATCGGCGACGGCGACCACGGCATCAACATGGACCGCGGCATGCGCGCGGTGATGGAGAGGGTCGACGCCGCCACGCCGGCCGACGTCCCGGCCCTCATGAAGACGGTCGGGATGGCGCTGATCTCGAAGGTGGGAGGGGCCGCCGGGCCGCTGTACGGCACGCTCTTCCTGCAGTTCGGCTCGGCGGCGGGGCCCGACGGCCTGACCCCCGACGGCTGGGCCGCGTGCCTCGCCGCCGGCGTCGCCGGGGTGCGGGCGCGCGGAAAAGCCGAGCTCGAGGACAAGACGATGGTGGACGCACTCCAGCCGGCCGCCGACGCGGTCGGCGCGGCCCTCGGGGAGGGGGCGTCCTTCGCGGACGCGCTCGCCCGGGGCGCCGACGCGGCGGAGGAGGGTGCCCGGGCCACCATCCCGCTGGTCGCCCGCAAGGGGCGCGCCAGCTACCTCGGCGAGCGCAGCGCAGGACACCAGGACCCGGGTGCCACATCGAGTGCCCACCTCGTGCGGTGCGCCGCACGCACGTGGGCCGCATAACGACGGATCGGAGATACGACGTGGCCAAGTACGTAGGCGCGATCGACCAGGGCACCACCAGCAGCCGTTTCATGATCTTCGACCACGGCGGCACGGTGGCCGGAATCGCCCAGAAGGAGCACGACCAGATCTACCCCAAGCCCGGCTGGGTCGAGCACGACCCCGCCCAGGTGTGGACGCGCACCGAGGAGGTCATCGGCGAGGCCCTGGAGTCGACGGGCATCGGCAAGGACGACCTCGCCGCGATCGGCATCACCAACCAGCGCGAGACGGCCGTCGTGTGGGACCGCAACACCGGCGAGGCCGTCTACAACGCGATCGTGTGGCAGGACACGCGCACCGACGTCATCTGCGACAAGCTGATGGCCGACGGCGGGCAGGACCGCTTCCGGGCGAAGACCGGCCTGCCGATCGCGACCTACTTCTCCGGGCCCAAGGTGCGCTGGATCCTCGAGAACGTGGACGGCGCGAGGGCGAAGGCCGAGGCCGGCGACCTGATGTTCGGCAACATGGACACCTGGGTCATCTGGAACCTCACCGGCGGCACCGACGGCGGCCTGCACATCACCGACGTCTCCAACGCCAGCCGTACGCTGCTGATGGACCTCGCGACGCTGCAGTGGGACGACGAGCTGCTGGAGATCATCGGCGTCCCGCGCTCGATGCTCCCGGAGATCCGCTCCTCCAGCGAGGTCTACGGCGAGGCGGCGGTCGAGGCGGTCAGGGGCGTGAAGGTGGCCGGCGATCTCGGCGACCAGCAGGCGGCGCTCTTCGGCCAGACGTGCTTCGCCGTCGGCGAGGCCAAGAACACCTACGGCACGGGCAACTTCCTGCTGCTGAACACCGGCACCGAGGCCGTCCAGTCGAAGAACGGCCTCATCACCACCGCCGCCTACCGCATCGGCGACCAGCCCGCCGTCTACGCCCTCGAGGGCTCGATCGCCATCACCGGGGCGCTCGTGCAGTGGCTGCGCGACAATCTGAAGATGATCAAGGCCGCGCCGGAGGTCGAGGAGCTGGCGATGTCGGTCGAGAACAACGGCGGCGTCTACTTCGTCCCGGCGTTCTCCGGCCTGTTCGCCCCGTACTGGCGCAGCGACGCCCGCGGCGTGATCGCGGGGCTCACGCGGTTCGTCAACGAGGGCCACATCGCGCGCGCGGTGCTCGAGGCGACGGCCTACCAGAGCCGCGAGGTGGTGGAGGCGATGAACGCCGACTCCGGCGTGGACCTCGAGTCGCTCAAGGTGGACGGCGGCATGGTGCAGAACGACCTGCTCATGCAGTTCCAGGCCGACCTGCTGAACGTGGACGTCATCCGGCCCGCCGTGGCCGAGACGACCGCGCTCGGCGCGGCCTACGCCGCCGGCCTCGCCGTCGGCTTCTGGGCCGAGCAGGAGGACCTGCGCGAGAACTGGGTCGAGGACAAGCGCTGGACCCCGACGATGGACCCCGAGCAGCGCGAGCGCGAGTACCGCCACTGGAAGAAGGCGGTCACCAAGTCGTTCGACTGGGTGGAGAAGGAGGATCAGGAATAGTCACGCACGAATGTGACGTCCTGGTCATCGGCGGCGGCGCGACCGGCCTCGGGGTCGTTCGCGACGCCGCCGTGCGGGGCTACCGGACGATCCTGGTCGAGCGCGTCGACCTCGGCCAGGGCACGACCGGCCGCTTCCACGGCCTGCTCCACTCGGGCGGCCGCTACGTGGTCTCCGACGAGCGCTCGGCGACCGAGTGCGCCGAGGAGAGCGCGATCGTGAAGAGGATCGCCGCCGAGGCGGTGGAGGACACCGGCGGGCTCTTCGTCACCACGCCCGCCGACGACCCGGGCTATGCCGACCGCTTCCTGGCCGGGTGCCTGAAGACCGGCGTGCCGGTGCAGGAGATACCGGCCGCGGAGGCCCTGCGGCGCGAGCCGCGCCTCAACCCGGGCATCTCGCGGGCGTTCGAGGTGCAGGACGGGGCGGTCGACGCCTGGAAGCTCCTGTGGGGCAACGCCCGCTCGGCCGAGGAGCACGGCGCGCGGATCCTGTCTTACCACTGGGTCACGGAGGTGATCCGCGAGGGCGATCGGGTGCTCGGGGTGATGGCCCGCGACAACCGGGCGCAGGAGATGGTGCGCATCGAGGCCGCGTTCGTGATCAACGCCGGGGGCGTGTGGGCGGGCGAGATCGCCGACATGGCCGACTGCCCGGGGGTCACCGTGGTGCCCGGCAAGGGGATCATGATCGCCATGAACCACCGGTTGGTGCGCACGGTGGTCAACCGCTGCGAGCACCCCGGCGACGGCGACATCCTCGTCCCGATCCGGACCGTCTGCGTCATCGGCACCACCGACGTGAAGGCCGACAGCCCCGACGACTACTCGATCGACCGCGCCGAGGTGCAGCAGATGCTGGATGCGGGCGAGGTGATCGTGCCCGGCTTCCGCCAGGCCCGGGCCCTGCACGCGTGGACGGGGGCCCGCCCCCTCTTCAAGGACGAGCGGGCGGGCGAGGGCGGCGAGGACACCCGCCACATGAGCCGCGGCCTGGCCCTGGTCGATCACCTCCGCCGCGACGGCGTGTCGGGCTTTCTCACGATCACCGGGGGCAAGCTGACCACCTACCGGCTGATGGCCGAGACCGTGGTCGACGCGATGGTCGAGCAGATGGGCGACGCGCGCCCGTGCACCACGGCCGACGAGCCCCTCCCCGGATCGGAGGACGGCCGCCACTACTGGCTCGGCTCGCGCCTGGCCGCCCAGGAGGAGGCGATGGCCGACGACCAGCTCGTCTGCGAGTGCGAGCTGCTGCCGCGGCGGAAGCTGATCGAGGCGGCCCGGCGGAGGCCCGGCATGACGCTCGACGACGTGCGGCGGGCGCTGCGACTCGGGATGGGCCCCTGCCAGGGCGGGTTCTGCACCTACCGGGCCACGGGCATCCTCCACGGCCTCGGCGACGCGGAGACCGAGCGCGCCGACGAGCTGCTGCTCACCTTCCTCCAGCACCGCTGGCTCGGCCTCGAGCCGATCCTCTACGGCGACCAGATGCGGCAGGCCTGCCTGGACGACTGGATCTTCCAGGGGACGCTCGACGTGGAGCACCTCCCCGTGGCCGTCCCCGCGTGAGGCGGGCCGTCGTGATCGGCGCGGGGCTCGCGGGCCTCGTGGCCGGGGTTCGCCTGGCCGAGGGCGGGATGCGGGTGACCCTGGTCGCCAAGGGCGTGGGCAGCCTCAACCTGTCGCCCGGCGTCATCGACGTGCTCGGCTACGCGCCCGGAAGGGTCGATGCACCCCGGGAGGCGATCGGGAGGCTCGTGGCCGAGCGGCCCGACCACCCCTACGCCCGCATCGGGGCGGACGCGGTCGAGGAGGCGCTCGCCTGGTTCACCGGCCGCGTGCCGCAGATGCGCTACCGGGGCGACGGCCCGCGCAACCTGCTGCTGCCGTCGGCCGTGGGTGTGCCGCGGCCGACGGCGCTCGCGCCCGCGTCGATGGCGGGCGCCGACCTCCGCGGCGGTGGCCGTTTCGTCGCCGTCGGCCTCTCGGGCCTGAAGGACTTCTATCCCCGGCTGCTGGCCGACAACCTGACCCGTGCCGATCTGCCGGAGGGCGCCACCGTGACCGCCCGCCACGCGGAGATCAGCGCCTCCCCGCGGCCGGGTCGCGCCGACGTGGCCGGCCAGGTGTACGCCCGGGCCCTCGACGACCCGCCCTTCCGGGCGGAGTTCGCCGCGGCGCTGCGCGGGCTGGCCGAGCCCGGCGAGACGATCCTGCTGCCCGCGGTGCTCGGCACGGCGCGCGCGGGCGAGGTGTTCGACGAGCTCCAGGAGCGCGTCGGCCTCGCCATCGCCGAGGTCCCGACCGTCCCCCCCTCGGTCGCCGGCATGCGGCTGAACACCGAGCTCGCGGGGGCGTTCGCCCGGGCCGGCGGTCGCGTCGTGCTGGGCGTCGAGGCCGTCGGGGCGACCGGCGCCGACGGCCGCATCTCGGGGATCCTGATCCGCGACGCGGCCCGCACGCGCGAGCTGCCGGCCGACGCGGTGGTGCTCGCGACCGGCGGCTTCTCGGCCGGCGGCATCGAGCTCGACTCCCACGGCGCCCTGCGCGAGGTGGTGCTCGACCTGCCGGTGAGCGGCCCTCCGGAGGGCGTCCCCCCGCTCAGCGAGCGGCACCTCGATCATCAGCCCCTGATGGCGTCGGGCGTCGCGGTCGACGGGATGCTGCGTCCCGTGGGCCCCGGCGGGGAACCCGTATGGGACAACCTGTACGCGGCGGGCACCATCGTGGCCGGGGCCGAGCCGTGGCGCGAGAAGTCGGGCGAGGGCATCGCTATCGCCGGGGCGTACCGGGCGGCCGGCGCCATCCTGGAGGAGACATGACCCACCAGTTGCACGAGCTGATGCGCGACTCGCTCGACCACTGCGTCAAGTGCACGATCTGCGAGACCTACTGCCCGGTGGCGGCGGCCACCCCGCTCTTCCCCGGCCCCAAGTACGTGGGACCGCAGGCCGAGCGCTATCGCGGAGGCGACGCCAACGCCGACGCCTCGCTCGACTACTGCTCGAGCTGCGGCATCTGCACGCAGGTCTGTCCCCAGGGCGTGAAGATCGCCGAGATCAACTCGCAGGCGAAGGCCGAGCTGGCCCAGGAGCGCGGCGTGTCGCTGCGCGACCGGCTGATCGCGCGCCCGACGCTGGCGGGCTGGATGGGCGCGCCGGTGTGGCCGGTGGCCAATTGGACGACGAGCTTCGGCCCGTTCCGCCTGCTGCTCGAGAAGGTGCTGCGCATCCACCGCAAGGCGCCGATGCCGCGGTGGGCGGGCCGTACCTTCCAGAGCCGCACGCGGGCGCGGCGGAGGGCGCCGAACCCGTCGGCGCCGCAGCGCCAGGTGGTCTTCTTCCACGGCTGCGCGGCCAACTTCTACGAGCCCGGCACGGGGGCGATGGCGGTGCAGGTGCTCGAGCACAACGGCCTCGAGGTGATCATCCCCAAGCAGGGCTGCTGCGGCCTGCCGCTGCAGAGCAACGGGCAGTACGACGCCGCGCGCGCCTACGTGCGCCGCCTCGCCGCCCAGCTCGCGCCCTACGCGCGCGCCGGGCACGACATCGTCGCCACGTCGACCAGTTGCGGGTTGATGCTCAAGCGCGAGGCCCACGAGATCCTGGGCGTGGACGACGACGACCTGAAGGTCGTCTCCGAGCGCATGTTCGACATCTGCGAGTACCTGGTGATGCTCGACGAGCGCGGCGAGCTGAACCGCGACATGCAGCCGGTGGACATGGAGGTGCCCTACCACGCCCCCTGCCAGCAGCGCGGCCACGGCGTCGGCACCCCCGCGATGGAGCTGATGGCGCTGGTGCCCGGCCTGCGTGCGAGCCAGGTGGACGCCGTCTGCTGCGGTGTGGCCGGCACCTACGGGCTGAAAGCCGAGAAGTACGACATCGCCATGGAGGTCGGCCGCTCGCTCTTCGACCAGGTGCGCGCCTCGGGCGCCCCGCTGTCGGTGTGCGACTCGGAGACCTGCCGCTGGCAGATCGCAGCGGCGACCGACCGGCCGTCGGTGCACCCGGTGGAGATGCTCCACCGGGCCTACGGGCTGGGGTGACCCGGTGAGCGCGCCCGTCGTGGGCCTGGTGATCGTGTCGCACAGCGCGCGACTGGCCGAGGGCGTGGTCGAGCTCGCGCGCGAGATGGCCGGCGCCGATGTCCCGATCGCCGCCGCCGGCGGGCTCGACGAGCCGGGAGATCCGATCGGCACCGACGCGGTGCGCGTGATGGCGGCGGTGGAGGAGGTGACCGGCGAGGGGCGCTCGGCGCTGGTGCTGATGGATCTGGGCTCCGCCGTCCTGAGCGCCGAGACCGCCCTCGACCTGCTCGACGACGAGGTCCGCGCCCGCACCATGCTGTGCGAGGCGCCGCTCGTGGAGGGTGCGGTCGCCGCCGCGGCGGCGGCCCGGGCCGGGGGCGCGCTGGAGGACGTCGCGCGGGAGGCGCGCAACGGACTGGCCGGGAAGGCCGCCCACCTCGGCATGCCGCCCTCCGACCCCGATCGGCCGGCGGCGGCGGAGGGCGGCGGGGACGGCTGGACGGGCCTCGAGGCGGTGGTGCGGGCCGCTCACGGGCTGCACGCCCGCCCGGCTGCCGCCGTGGTGCGGGCCGCCGCCGACCGCGCCGCCGAGGTGCGCATCCGCAACCTCACGACCGGCGCCGGGCCCGCCGACGCCCGCTCGCTCACCGGCCTGTCGGCGCTCGGGGCGCTCGACGGCCACCGGGTGCTGATCGAGGCGCGCGGCGAGGAGGCCCGGCAGGCGCTCGACGCGGTCCGGGAGATCGTCGAGGAGGCCGAGGAGGGCGAGCGCCCCACCCCACCCGCCCCGGCGCCGACGCCCCCCGCTCCCACTCCGGCCCGCGCTCCGCAAGCCGGCGATGAGCTGCAGGGCGTGGCCGCGTCGCCGGGCCTCGGCTCCGGGCCGGCCCACGTGCGCGGGGCGGCCGCGGCCCTGCCGGACGCGCCCGAGGGCGACCCCCCCGCCGAGCGGGCGGCGCTGCGCGAGGCACTCGCGGCGGCCGCGCGGGAGCTGGAGGCGATCCGTGCCGGGGCCACGGCCGAGACCGCCGACATCCTCGGCGCCCAGATCCTCCTGCTCGGCGACTCGGCGCTCCTGGACGCCGCCGACGGTGCGATCGACGCGGGGGCGCCGGCCGCGCGCGCCTGGCACGACGCGACCGCCGATGCCGCCGCCGCCTACGAGCGCCTCGACGATCCCTATCTGCGCGCCCGCTCGGCCGACGTGCTCGACGTGGGCCGGCGCGTCGCCGGGATCCTCACGGGGGGACCGGCCACCGGGCTCGCCGGCGTGCTGGTGGCGCCGGAACTCGGGGCCGCGGAGGTGGCCGGGCTCGACGCGGCGCGTGTCACGGCGATCGTGATGGCGGCCAGCGGGCCGACCGCCCACGCGGCGATCATCGCCCGGGCGCTCGGCATCCCCGCGGTCACGGGCCTCGGCGGCGGCATCCTCGCGGTGGCCGAGGGCACGCCGCTCCTGGTGGACGGCACGGCCGGGACGGTGGTGGCCGACCCGTCCGCCGCACGAATGGCCGCGTACGAGGCGCGGGTGGCCGACGAGGCCGCGGCGGCGGGGAGGGCGGCCGCCCACGCGCACGAGCCGGCGCGCACGCGCGACGGCTGCGTGGTGGAGGTGGCGGCCAACATCGGCGCCCCCGGCGACCTCGAGCAGGCGGTGGCCGGCGGCGCCGACGGGGTCGGCCTGCTGCGCACCGAGTTCCTGTTCCTCAACAGGACCAGCGCCCCCGACGAGGACGAGCAGTACCGCGTCTACGCGGAGGCCGTCCGGCGGCTGGAGGGGCGCCGGCTGGTGCTGCGCACCCTCGATGCAGGTGCCGACAAGCCGCTCGCCTATCTGCCGATGCCCGTCGAGGAGAACCCTTTCCTCGGCGTGCGCGGCATCCGCCTCTCGCTCCAGCGCCCCGCGATGCTGACCGCCCAGCTGCGGGCTGCGCTGCGGGCGGCGGCCGAGGGGCCGGTGGGGGTGATGTTCCCGATGATCGCCGAGCGCGCGGAGCTGACGGCGGCGCGCGCGCTGCTGGACGCCGCCGCGCAGGAGCTGCGCGACGAGGGCCTGCCGATGGGCGACGTGGAGGTGGGCGCGATGGTCGAGGTGCCCGCCGCGGCGCTGCTGACCGACATCATCGCGCCCGAGGTCGCCTTCCTGTCGATCGGAACCAACGACCTGACCCAGTACACGATGGCCGCCGAGCGCGGCAACGCCGGCGTGGCGGGGCTGTCGGATCCGCTGCACCCGGCCGTGCTGCGGCTGATCTCCCGCGTGGCCACCGCCGGGGGCGCACGCGGGTGCCGCATCGCGGTGTGCGGCGAGGCGGCGTCCGACCTGCTCGCGGTGCCGCTGCTGGTGGGTCTCGGGGTCGACGAGCTGAGCGTCACCCCACGCCGTGTCGGCGCCGTGAAGGAGCGCGTGAGGGGCCTCGACATGCCGTCCGTCCGGGCGCTGGCCCAGGCCGCGCTCGACCTGCCGGACGCCGCGGCCGTGCGGCGCCTGGTGTCCGCCGGTACGGTCGGGGGATGAGCGAGACGATCCTGATCACGGGCGGCGGCGGGTTCGTGGGCGGCGCCGTGCTGGAGCGGCTCGTCGGCCGGGGGCGGAGCGTCCGCGCGCTGACCCGCTCTGCCGCCGGCTGGGAGGCCCTCGCGGCGGCGGGCGCCGACCCCGTGCGCGGCGATCTCGCCGACCCCGCCTCCCTCGAGAGGGCCATGGCCGGCTGCGGCGTCGTGTACCACGTGGCGGGGCTCAACGGCTTCTGCCTCCCCGACCCCTCGGCCCTGACGGCCGCCAACGTCGAGGGCACCCGGGCCGTCGTGCGGGCGGCGGGCGCCGCGGGCGTGCGCCGGATCGTCTACACCTCCTCCGCCGCGACCATCGGCGAGGCGAGGGGGACGATCGGCGGCGAGGCGTCACCGCACCGGGGCGGCTTCCTCTCGCACTACGAGCGCTCCAAGCACGAGGCCGAGCAGGTGGCCTTCGCGACGGCGGCCGAGGTGGGCGTGGAGCTGGTGAGCGTCAACCCGTCCTCGGTCCAGGGGCCGGGCCGCACGCGCGGCACGGCGAAGATCCTGATCGACGCGCTCAACGGGCGGCTGAAGCTGATCGTCGACTCGCGGATGTCGATCGTCGACGTGGCCGACTGCGCCGAGGGGCATCTGCTGGCCGAGGAGCGCGGACGGCCCGGGGAGCGCTACATCCTGTCGGGGGTCACGCTCACCGTGACCGAGGCCGTGGAGTTGCTCGGGAGGATCTCGGGCCGGCACGAGCGCCCGAGGCGCCTGCCCCCGGCGGTGGCGATGGGGATGGCGACGGGGGCCGAGCTGCTCGGCCGGGCGAGGAAGCGCCGCCCGTCGGTCTGCCGGGAGATGGTGAGGACGATCCTGCACGGGCACGCCTACGACGGCGGGCGGGCGACGAGGGAGCTGGGACTGGCCTACCAGCCGATCGAGGACTCGCTGAGGCGCACGGTCGAGTGGTACGTGGCCGAGGGCCTGGTCACGCGGCCGCTTCCGGGGGTCCCCGCGCCGGGCTGACCGCCCCCCTTGGCCGGCAGGACGCGGGCCCGCCTCCGCCGGCGGATCCGGCGCCGGATGGGCACCCGGCCCCGGGTTCGAGCCCGGCCCCTCCGGCCCCTCCGGCGAGGCCGGCAGCTCACCGAGCCACCGCCCGTCACGGAACCACCGCCGCATCGTCGCCGCGCTCGGAGGACGCGCCGGGCCGCCCGCCTCGCGGGCGCGCAGCCGCCTGATCACCTCGCCGGGGCCCTCCCCCGAGGCGAAGCACGACTCGGCCTCCCGGCGCAGGGCGGCCCACGAATAGGAGCCCGGACACGGCCGGGCGGGCATCGAGGACGTCAGGCGGGACGAGTGGATCTCGAGCGCCCGGGACCGGGCCTTCGTCAGACACCCCGCGGCGCGCCACACGTGCATGAGGCTCGCCACCAGATCCCGCCCCGCCCGGCGCGAGAGGAACTCGTCGGACCGGTGCGCGGCGCACAGCCATACGCGCAGACCGTAGGGCAGGTGGAGCTCCGCCCGTCCCCCCTGCCCCGCCCCGCCGCAGATGGCGCACGCCGGAAGAGCCCCCAACCGCTCGCCCTTGTAGAAGCTCCTGACCATGACCCGAGGCTGCCAGGACGAGGCGCATCCGGGGCGCCCCGATCGCTCCGACAGGGGGACGGGTCCGTGTCGCTGGGTGTGCGATTGGACGGGGAGCCGTCGTCCGATTGCACAACAACCCCGCCGGACCCAGCCCCCGGGGACCAGCCCACCTCAGCCCTGCGGCACCGGCGGCTCCGGATCCAGGGCCCCGCGGTAGTACGCCCGGGCGGCCATCACGCGGCTCAGGCGGTCGAGCTCGTCGTCGAGGAACTCCTCCCGGTTGCGCGACTCGCCCAGGGCGACGCCCGTGAAGTAGAGGGAGGCGAATGCCCCGAGGGTCGTCGCCACGCGCACCAGGGCCTCGCTCACGATGATCTCGCGGCCCGAGAGGCTGACCGAGAGCAGGACGTGGGGGTCCTCGCCCACCCACTCGGCCGTGAGGGCGCGATCGACGATCAGCAGGCCGAAGAGCGTGAAGGCGGCGGCCACGGCCACGCCCACCGCCAGGACCCGGATCGCCAGGGAGACGAAGAGGGCGACGGCCACGTTCGTCCTCTCGCGCCGCTCCAGCGGGGGGAAGCGCGGCACCACGCCCCGCTCGATGAGGGCGGCCGCCGGGGTGGTCCTCGCGGCGGCCTCCAGCCCGGGCCCGGGCTCCCAGGCGATCACGGCGTCCCGCTCGCGCCGGAGGCCGGCGAGCAGGATGACGGCCGACAGGAGCCCGAAGCCGATCAGCACCGACCCGTAGCGCCATCCCTCCAGTCTGCCGAACGCCCGCCAGGTCTCGCTGGCCAGCGACAGGAACAGCAGCACGGCGAGGAGCGGCGGCATCGCCCGCACCGCCACCGAGGCCGTCGTCCGCAGCCCCTCGAGCGCCGCCTGCCCCTGGTGCAGGAAGAGCGCGAGCACGCCCAGGTCGACCAGCAGGTAGCTGAGGCCCGCGGCGAGCACCGGGATCGCGATGGCGAAGAGGGTGCCCACCCACCAGCGCACGTCGAGCACGGCGACCAGGATGCCGAGCACGACCCACGCCACCAGCACCGCGGGACGCCGCCACTGGCGCACCCGTTCGCCCATGCGGTCCTCAGCCGTCAGGTGCGGCAGGCCGCTGCGGCGGAAGAACGCCTCCACCTCTCCGAGGCCCGCCTCGGGCGCCGCCGGCTCCAGGGTCACGACGCGCCGACGGCCATGGGCCGCTCCAGCGGGATCCGGCGCGCGGCGACCCGCGAGCCGACGACCTCCAGCACGCCCACGGCCGGCGTGTGCGCCTCCGGCGGCAACGACATCCGGAAGCGGCGATATCCCCGCGCCCGCAGGCCGCCCCAGTCGTAGTGGGGATCGCACTCGGGCTGGTACACCGCACCCGGGGAGAACAGCAGGGCACCGCCCACCCGGCGATGGATCGGCAGGTGCAGGTGGCCCGTCACCACGCAGTCGACCCGGTCGAAGCGCCGCCGCATGGCGGTGCCGAAGCCGAGCAGGACGGGCCGCCCAGCCACCAGCGAGAGGGCCGCCGCGGGAAGCTCGACGGCGGCGGTGCGGTGACCGTGCGTCAACCCGATGCGCGCGTCGCCCACCCTCACCAGGACGTCCCGCGGGAGGTGGCCGAGGCCGCCCTCCTCGTCGTGGTTGCCGCGCACGGCGACCACCTCTGCCACGCGCCCGAGCTCCTCGAGCACCACGGTGTCGGTGAGGTCGCCCGCGTGCAGGATCAGGTCCACCCCCGCGAGCAGCTCCGGGATCTCGGGGGGCAGCACCGGCAGGTGCTCGCCCACGTGCGTGTCGGCGACCACGCCGATACGCACGCGCCGGCTCACCGCGGCGGGTGGATCAGAGGCCCATTGCGTGGAATCCGGCATCGACGAAGATCGTCTCGCCCGTGACGCTCGCCGACAGGGGCGAGGCGAGGAAGAGAGCCGTGTCGGCCACCTCGTCCTGCGTGATCTCCCGCCGCAGGGGCGTCCGCGCGTTGATCGTGTCGGCCATCGTGCCGAAGCCCGGGATGCCGCGCGCGGCGAGCGTGCGCACGGGGCCGGCGGAGATGGCGTTGACGCGGATCCCGTGCTCCCCCAGGTCCCACGACAGGTACCTGACGATCGACTCGAGCGCCGACTTGGCCACCCCCATCACGTTGTAGCCGGGCACCGCCCGGTCGGCCGCGATGTAGGAGAGCGCCATGATCGAGCCGCCGCCGCGGGCGACCATGTGGGGCTCCACCTCGCGGGCGAGCGCCGCGAGCGAGAACGAGGAGATGTCCAGGGCCAGGTGGAAGCCCTCGCGGCTGGTGTCCACGAAGCGGCCGCCGAGGTCCTCGGGGCGCGCGAACGCGACGGCGTGCACCAGCACGTCGATGCCCCCGAGCGCATCGGCGGCGGCCGACACCGAGGAGGCGATCTGGGCGTCGTCCTGGACGTCCAGCGGCACCACGGCGACGCAGTTGGCGAGGGTGTCGGCGAGCTTGCGCACGTCGCCCTCGGTCCGCTCGCCCTGGTAGGTCAGCACCAGGCGGGCACCCTCGGCGTCCATCTTGCGGGCGATGGCCCAGGCGATGCTGCGCTTGTTGGCGACGCCCACGACCAGGCCGGTCATGCCCTCCAGAAGCTGGGGCAAGAAAGCCCTCCTCCGACTCGCTCCGACGGGTCGGGCGCGAGCGCGCGCCCGGATCGCGCGGCACGCTACCACGCAACCGCCCGCCCTCCTTGCGCCGGACGGCGAGGGTCGCCAGCATCGGGGTGTGCGCAGGCTCCTCATCGCCGTCCTCGCCATGGCGGCCCTCCTCACCACGGCCGGAACGGCCCTCGGGCACGCGTACCTCGTCAGCAGCTCCCCGACCGCGGGCGCCAAGCTGTCGGCCTCGCCCGCCACGGTCACGATCACGTTCAACGAGCCGGTCGAGCTGCTGCGCACCCAGGACGCGGAGGTGGTCGACGGGGAGGGCGCCGGGGTCAGCGCCGGGCCCGCCCGGCGGGGCGCCGACAGCCGCGTGGTCGAGATCCCCGTCCGGCCGGGCCTGCCCGACGGCACGTACACCGTCCGCTACTCGGTCATCGGCGCCGACTCGCACGTGATCCCCGGCGTCTTCGTCTTCGGGGTCGGACCGGGCGAGCTCGGCGAGCCCTACCTGGCCGGTGCCGGTGGCGGCCCGTCGGAGACGAGCTTCTGGGGCACCAGCGCGCGCTTCCTCGAGCTCGTCGGGCTGGGAGGCCTGATCGGCCTGCTGGCGTTCCGCTGGATCGTCTGGGCCCCGGCGATGCGCGACCTCGACGGCGTCACGCGGGCCGAGCGCGAGTCGGTGCTGGCCTGGGGACGGGACTCCTTCTGGGTCGGCTTCGGCATCCTGGCGGTGGGGGCGATGCTCGCCGAGGGCTACCTGCTCGTCGTGCAGAGCGCGAGCGTGCTCGGCACCGGGGTCTGGTCGGCGCTGCGCGACGCCACCGGCATCAGCCAGGTGCTGGGCGACACGCGCTTCGGAGCGCTCGTGCAGCTGCGCGGCGCCCTGCTGTTCGCGCTCTTCGCGGTCGGCGCGATCATGTTCATCCGCGAGTACGGCAGCTCGGGCACGCCGAAGCCCGCCACCCGCGCCGGCACCTGGTGGTCGGGGCTGCTGATGGGCGGTCTGCTCGCCATCGTGCTCGGCGGCATCGCCGCGCAGGGCCACGCGAACGTGGCGGGGCAGGCCTGGCTGCAGGTGGGCCTCCAGCTCTCCCACATCATCGCCGTCGCGGTCTGGATCACCGGCCTCGCGATGGTCGCGCTGGTCCACCTGCGCCTGCCGAAGGTGGCCGAGAGATCCGGCGGGGCGCTCTCGGCGCGCGTGCTGGCGCGCTTCTCGAAGGTCGCCCTCGCCATGGTGGCGATCGCCATCGTCACCGGCGTGCTGCGCACCGTGGCCGAGCTGAGCGATCCGGCCCAGCTCTGGCAGACCTCGTACGGCCAGAGCATCCTGTGGAAGCTCGCCCTGCTGGTGCCGATCGGCGCGCTCGCCCTCTACAACCGGCGCATCATCGTCGCGCTCTCGAACGTCTCGCGCCCCAACGGCCCGACCCTCGCCCTCGTGCGGCGGATGGCCGGAGCCGAGCTCGCGCTGTCGCTCGTGATCGTGATCGTGGCGTCGGTGCTCGTCGCCCAGGTGCCCGGGGGCGCCTGAGGCCGCCGGACCCTGCAGGGACGGCCCCGGCCGGTTAGGCTCGCGTGGTCGACGTATCCACGAAAGGTGTCCCGGAGACATGAGCACGATCACCACGCCCGAAGGCGTCCAGGTCCTTGCCGAGGTCAGCCCCGCGCAGGCGGAGATCCTCACCACGGAGGCGCTCGCGCTCGTGGCCAAGCTGCACCGCGAGTTCGAGCCCCGCCGCGAGGAGCTGCTGGCCAAGCGCGTCGCGCGCGCCAGGGAGATCGACGCGGGCGTAGACCCGGACTTCCTCCCGGAGACCAAGCACATCCGCGACGACCCGTCGTGGAAGGTGGCACCGGCCCCGGCCGACCTCCAGGACCGCCGCGCCGAGATCACCGGGCCGGTCGACCGCAAGATGATCATCAACGCGCTCAACTCGGGCGCCAAGGTGTTCATGTCGGACTTCGAGGACTCGAACACGCCGACCTGGTCCAACACGATCGACGGCCAGATCAACCTGCGCGACGCCGTCGCCGGAACGATCTCGTTCAGCTCGAACGGCAAGGAGTACGCGCTCGGCGAGAACCTCGCCACGCTGCTCGTGCGCCCCCGCGGCTGGCACCTGCGCGAGAAGCACGTGCTGATCGACGGCGAGCAGGTCTCGGCCGGCATCTTCGACTTCGCGCTCTACATGTTCCACAACGCCAAGGCGCTGCTCGCCAAGGGCTCGGGGCCGTACTTCTACCTGCCCAAGATGGAGAGCCACCTCGAGGCAGGACGAGATCGGCGTGCCCCAGGGCAGCGTCCGGGCGACCGTCCTCATCGAGACGATCCTCGCGGCGTTCGAGATGGAGGAGATCCTCTACGAGCTGCGCGACCACTCGGCCGGCCTGAACTGCGGCCGCTGGGACTACATCTTCAGCGTCATCAAGAAGTTCCGCAGCCGCCCCGACTTCGTGCTCGCCGACCGTGCCCTGGTCACGATGACCACGCACTTCATGAGCTCGTACTCGCTCCTCGCGATCAAGACGTGCCACAAGCGCGGCGCGCACGCGATCGGCGGCATGGCCGCGCAGATCCCGATCAAGAACGACGAGGCCGCGAACGCCGAGGCCCTCGGCAAGGTGAAGGCCGACAAGGAGCGCGAGGCGAACAACGGCCACGACGGCACCTGGGTCGCCCACCCGGGCCTCGTGCCGATCGCCGTCGAGGCGTTCGACGCGGTCATGCCCGGCCCGAACCAGATCGACCGCCTCCGCGAGGACGTCGAGATCACCGCGCAGGACCTCCTCACGTTCGTGCCGGAGGGCCCGATCACCGAGGCCGGCCTGCGGCTCAACATCTCCGTCGGGGTCCAGTACCTCGGCGCCTGGCTCAACGGCATCGGCTGCGTGCCCATCAACAACCTGATGGAGGACGCCGCCACCGCCGAGATCTCCCGCAGCCAGGTGTGGCAGTGGATCCACTCCGAGAAGGGCGTCCTCGACGACGGCCGGAACGTCGACACCGAGCTGTTCCGCGCGCTGCTCGCCGAGGAGCTGGAGAAGATCCACGCCCAGTACCCGGAGAACCTGCACGCGTTCTTCGACCGCGCCGCCGTGCTGTTCGACGACATCTCCACCTCGGACGAGTTCGTCGAGTTCCTGACGCTGCCGGCCTACTCGATGATCGACTGATCGCGGTGCGGCGGGCCCCCGGATGCGACTGCTGCTGCTGCGACACGGCATCGCCGCGGACGCCGGGCCCGCGCCGGGCGACCGCGACGGGTCGCGCCCGCTCACGCCGGAGGGCGCCGCCCGGATGCGCCGGCAGGCGGCCGGGATGGTCCACCTCGGCATCCGCGCCGACGCGATCGTCTGCAGCCCCCTGACGCGGTGCCGTCAGACCGCCGACATCGTGGCGGAGGCGCTCGGCGTCCCCGTCCGCGAGGACGCCGGCCTCGCCCCCGGCGCCGACCTCGACGCCGTCGAGGACGCGCTGCTCGCCCACCCCGACGCGGGGGCCGTGCTCGTCTGCGGCCACCAGCCCGACCTGTCGCGGATCGTCGCCGAGCTCACCGGCGGGGCGATGGTCGCGTTCGGCCGCGGCACCCTCGCCGTGCTCGACGTGACCCGCCCACGCGCCGGGGGCGGCCGGCTGCGGTCCCTCCACCCCTCATCCGCCCTGCGGCGGTCCGCCGGGGGTTAGGCGGAGGCGGCGAAGATGACGCGGCCGCGGCGGATCTCCACCACGATCGCGCCGCGGGCGCCGGTGGCGCCCGACCAGCGGAGCGCCGCGCGGGCGCCGTTCTGCTGGGGCGCCGACCAGCCGACCGCGTCGGAGGCGATCGCCGTGTGCGCGGCGACGGCGGCCTCGCGGCCCCGCAGCGTCCCCTCGGGCGCGAGCCACACCGCGTGCTCGTCGTAGAGCTCCGCGAGGGCGTCGCCGTCGCGTGAACGCGACGCCGTCAGGATCTCCTCGAGCACCGGGAGGGCCGCCTGCTCGCGGTCCTCGTCGGTGGGGTGCTTACCGCCGGCGATCGCCGGCTACCCCATGCTCGGCGGGACGACGTCGATGGAGCGCGAGAAGAGCACCAGCAGCTCCTCGGGCAGCAGGTCACCGGACGCGTCCACGAGGCTCGCGACGAGCTCCATGCGCTCGGTGGCGGCCTGCTCGCGGATCGCCTCCCAGCCCTCGCGCTCGGCCTCGCGGTCGCGGGCGAGGTCGGCCATCGTCATCGCGACCTTCTCGCTGACCCGCGGCGTCGACAGCTGGTGGTGCGCGTCGACCAGCAGGATCAGGCGCACCCAGCCCTGATCGCCGCTCTCGTTCGCGTGGCGGTGCCACTCGGGCGAGACGTACGGCTGCAACCGGTCGAGCAGCGGGGCCCATCCCTCGGGCGCGCTCATACGCGGGACAGGAGCTCGGCCTTCTTGGCCTGGAACTCCTCCTCGGTGATCAGGCCCTCGTCGCGCAGCCGGCCGACCTCGCGGATCAGGTCCGCGGGGGAGTCGTGCCGTGGCTTCGGGCGCATCGCGGTGCGGGGGTCGCCGACGAGCCGGCCGAGGTCCTCTCCGGCCTGCTTGGCGAGACGGGTCGCCTGGTCGATCACGCGGGAGAGCTCCTGGCCCACCTCGCGCGCCGCCTGGCGCATCTGCTCCTGGGAATCGCTCATGCCCCGCAGCCTAGCGCGGCCCGCGCCTTGACGACGCGCCGGTGGGGGGTGGTACCGTCCGAGGTGATGAACCGGTCAACGACCGACGACGCGGTGGGACGGGACGAACTGGCCCGGCTGGCCGTCGCGGCCCTGGAGCGCGTCGCGTGCGCCGCCTCCCGGGAGCTCGACCGCCACGCGGCGGGTTACGGGCTCTCCGACGCGAAGCTCGAGGTCATCGAGGCCCTGTGCTGCAAGGGCGAGCGCCGCGCGTGCCTCCACGCCCTCGGCGACGAGCTCGGGGTGACGCGGCCGAACGTGACGAAGCTCGTGGACGGGCTGGAGCGCGGCGGGCTGGTGGAGCGCCTGCCCCACCCCACCGACGGCCGCATGGTCCACGCACACCTCACCGACCGTGGCGTCGCCGTCGCCGAGGACGCCCTGCCGGGGCGCGAGGTGCTCGTCCGGCGCATCTGGGACGCCCTGGACGACGGTGAGCTGGCGCAGCTCGTGGAGCTGCTCGGCGCGGTCGCGGACCGCGCCGGCGCCGCCGCGACGACCACCCGCTGAGGGGCGGCCGCCGCGCGGCGGCGGGACGGACGGTCTAGCGGGAGGCGATGTCCACGTAGTCGCGCTCGCCGGCGCCCACGTACACCTGACGGGGGCGGGAGATCTTCTGCTCCTTGTCCTGGAGCATCTCGTTCCACTGCGCGACCCAGCCCGGCGTGCGGCCGATGGCGAAGAGGACCGTGAACATGTCGGCGGGCATCCCGAGGGCCTCGTAGATCAGGCCCGAGTAGAAGTCCACGTTCGGGTAGAGCTTGCGCTTGACGAAGTACTCGTCCTGGAGCGCGATCTTCTCGAGCTCGACCGCGATCGCGAGGAGCGGGTTGACCCCGGTGACCTCGAAGACGTCGTCGCAGGCCTTCTTGATGATCGTGGCCCGCGGGTCGAAGTTCTTGTAGACCCGGTGCCCGAAGCCCATCAGGCGCTCCTTGCCCGACTTCACGCCCTCGATGAAGTCCGGGATGTTCTCCACGGTCTTGATCCGGCGGAGCATCTGGAGCACGGCCTCGTTGGCGCCGCCGTGCAGCGGGCCGTAGAGGGCGGCGATGCCGGCGGTGACGGCCGAGTACGGGTCCACCTGGGACGAGCCGACGCTGCGGACGGCGCTGGTGGAGCAGTTCTGCTCGTGGTCGGCGTGCAGGATGAAGAGCACGTCGAGGGCCTTCACCAGGCGCGGGTCCGGCGTGTACTTCGGGACGCCCGTCGTGAAGAGCATCGAGAGGAAGTTCTCCGAGTAGGAGAGCTCGTTGTTCGGGTAGACGAACGGCTTGCCGGTGATGTGCCGGTACGCGAACGCGCCGAGGGTCGGCATCTTCGCGATGAGCCGCACGATCTGGTTCATCCGGTTGTCGGGGTCCGTGAGGTCCTTCGACTCCGGGTAGAGCGTGGAGAGCATCCCGACGCTCGACTCGAGCATCCCCATCGGGTGGGCGTCGTAGCGGAAGCCCTGCATGAACGTGCGGACGTTCTCGTGCACGAAGGTGTGGTGGGTGATGTCGTGCACCCACCCGTCGAGCTCGGCCTGGGCCGGCAGCTCGCCGTGGACGAGGAGGTAGGCGACTTCGAGGAAGCTCGACTTGTCGGCGAGCTGCTCGATGGGGTAGCCGCGGTACCGGAGTACCCCGTTGTCGCCGTCCAGGTACGTCACGGCACTACGGCACGACGCGGTGTTCATGAACGCCGGGTCATAGGTCATCAGCCCGAAATCGGACTCCTTGACCTTGATCTGCCGGAGATCGGTCGCCCGGATCGTCTCGTCCGTGATCGGGAGCTCGTAGCTCTGACCGGTCCGGTTGTCGACGATCGTGAGCGTCTCCGCGCCGGACCCGGCCTGCGCGTCGCTGGTTGCCGTCTGCTGAGTCGTCATGAAGAAGCTTTCCCTTGACGCGGATTGCGCACCCTGCCGGTGCCCCAGAGTCTCCGGTCGATTGTAGTGACGAGAGCCACCCGTGGGCTGGATCCGGTCCCGGATGGGTCGGATTTCGCCCGACTGGTACCATTCCGGCCGCCTGCGTACGCGCGGGCACCGGCATCACGCCGCCTGACCCGCCGCCCGCTTCCGGGCGGCCCACCGAGAAAGAATCTGGAGAACCCCATGGCTGAGCACGAGAGCTCACTCGCCGTGCTGGTCGACTTCGAGAACATGGCCCGACCCGGGGCCAAGGGACGAGCCGACTTCGACATCCACCTGGTCCTGAACCGCCTGGCGGAGAAGGGGCGCGTGATCGTGAAGCGCGCCTACGCCGACTGGAGCCGGTACCGCGACGCGCGCCACGAGCTGATGAACGCCGGCCTCGGCCTCATCGAGATGCCGTCCGCGCGCGAGGGCGCCAAGAACCGCGCCGACATCCAGATGGCCGTGGACGCGATGGAGCTGGCCTACAGCCGCGAGCACGTCAACACCTTCGTCATCGTGTCCGGCGACAGCGACTTCACTCCGCTCGTCGGGAAGCTGCGCGAGCTGAACAAGCGCGTCATCGGCGTCGGCAACCGCGAGTCGGCCAGCGAGCTGCTGATCGCGAACTGCGACGAGTTCATCTTCTACGACCGCCTCGCGGCCGAGGCGGCGGGCGGCTCGACGGCGCGCCGCAGCCAGGGCAGCGGCCTCAACCTGAACCCCGTCCAGCTGCTGCAGGAGACGCTCACCGCGCTCCAGCGCGAGGGGGTCGAGTGGCCGCTGGCGAGCATCGTGAAGGACTCGATGCGCCGCAAGTACCCCGCCTTCGACGAGAGCGAGCACGGCTTCTCGACCTTCTCCAAGTTCCTGGAGGAGGCCGGCGGCACCGGCATGGTGCGCCTCGAGACCGACCCGCGCAGCGGCACCTACCGCGTCGAGCTCGGCACGACCACCATCGCGCCG
>LNFM01017538.1_pt1 | contig 28182 bp, 30 predicted proteins | sample 596031 | NCBI WGS metagenome assembly LNFM01 (sample SAMN04254537, study PRJNA301005) | activated carbon metagenome | isolation source: dual media filters at the Ann Arbor, Michigan drinking water treatment plant | place: USA: Ann Arbor
TAGAAATTCATAGTGGACGCAATCGTATTGTTCGCAGAATATTTGAAAGTCTTGGATATGATGTAAAAGGACTTGATAGAGTAATTTTTGCTGGGTTGACGAAGAAAAATATTGAAAGAGGTAAGTTTCGCTTTTTGAGTGAGAAAGAAGTGAGGGATTTGAAGCATTTTGGAAAAGGTAAATAACCTCTGATTACGCTGATTGAAATGATTAATACGATGAAACTTTCGGAATTACTAATTTTTGAGAATGATGATTTTGTTGCGTTGAATAAACCTTCTGGTTTATTATCTATTCCTGATAGAGAAGGAGAAGAAGTTTCGTTGAAGAGTTTATTGCAGGAAAAATATTCGCAAATATTTACAGTGCACCGGCTTGACAGAGATACAAGTGGCTTAATTGTCTTTGCAAAAAATGAAGCCACTCATAAACATCTTTCACAACAATTTGAGGGACGATTAACAAAGAAAATTTATGCAGGGTTAGTGCTTGGTTCGCCGTCTGAAACAAAAGGGAGTATTAATCTTCCTTTGGCAGAGAATATGGTGCAACGTGGGGTTATGATCGTTAACCGCAGAGGCAAAGAATCATTAACTGATTATGAGGTGATAGAAGATTTTGGATTGTATTCGTGGATGCAGTTCCAAATTCATACGGGACGAACACACCAGATACGGGTGCACATGAAAGAGATCGGTCATCCTATAGTTTGTGATGAAGTGTATGGAGATGGAAAACCAGTTTTACTTTCTTCACTCAAAAAGAAAAAATTTAAGCTGGGTAAAGATGTGCTGGAAGAAAGACCGTTACTGTCAAGACTTGCTCTACATGCTTATCAGCTAACTTTTACTACTCTACAAGGCGATAAAAAAGAATTGACTGCTGAATTGCCAAAAGATCTACGGGCTACATTACAGCAATTGCAGAAATGGGTGAAGAAGAAATAATTTTTCACGCAAACCTGCCTGTCGGCAGACAGGGCCGCAAAGGAGCAAAGAAATACAGAAGGCAATTATGGTTTTCTAACTCTTATCTAACGCCTGCAAAATATCATTCAGAATATCTTCAGGATGTTCTAATCCAACGGAAATGCGGATCAAACCCGGTGTAATTCCAACTGCATTTCTTTCTTCTTCAGTTAATTTAGAATGGGATCTCCAAGATTGTTTGTCATGGATAACATTTGCAACGCATTCAAAAAATGTCGACCGCTTTCAACTCCCCCTTTTAATTCAAAAGTTACAATACCACCGCCATTGCTCATTTGCTTTTTTGCGATAGCATATTGCGGATGCGTTTCAAGGAAAGGATATTTTACACTATTTATTTGCGGATGCAATTGTAATGAGGTGGCTAATTTTAATGCTGTATCTGCATGCCTGTCCATTCGAACATATAAGGTTTCCAAACTTTTCGTCAGCACCCATGCATTGAAAGGACTCATAGAAGGCCCTGTATTGCGAATGAATAAATACAATTGCTTAATTAATTCCTTTTTACCAACCACTACTCCACCGAGTACTCTTCCTTGTCCATCAATAAATTTTGTAGCGGAGTGTAAAACCAGATCAGCACCATATTGAATGGGTTGTTGTACAGCAGGAGTTGCAAAACAATTATCTACAACAAATAAGATATTATGTTGCTTGCAAATTTTTGAAACAACTTCAATATCAATAATATCTAAACCCGGATTGCTTGGCGTTTCAACATATAGCATTTTAGTATTAGGCTTTACCAATCCTTCAATACTTTCAGGTTTATTCATATCAAAGTAAGAAGATTCAATTCCCCACTTTGGTAAATATTTGGTGAGTATAGTATGTGTAGAACCAAATACAGCAGATGCAGAAATGATATGATCGCCTTTACTTAAGAACGTCATGAAAGTTCCAAAAATAGCAGCCATGCCTGTTCCTGTTGCCACTCCATCTTCGGCTCCCTCTAATGCTGCAATTTTATTTATGAACTCATCAACTGTTGGATTAGAAAATCTTGAATAAATATTTACTTCCAATGTATCATCAGCAAATGCATCCGCCATATCTTCTGCAGATTCATAGGTAAAACTGCTGGTAAGAAATAAAGGTGTTGAATGTTCTTTTTGACTTGTCTTTTCCGTTTGTAATCGTATCGCTTTCGTTTCCGGTCGTTGTGACATTATCTCAAGTTAAATGAATGGCAAAGATACAATGCCTGCACTATGAAACTGTAAAGAAAAAACATGACTAACATACGTTTGCGCTATCGTTTTCGTCTGTATACATACGCCAGGTACAAGGAACGTATTTGTTCATAATATAAACCTACAATACCAAGAAGTACCAAAATGGTCATTATCTTAATCTGCCAAAAAGCCATGGAATAGAAAGAAAGCAGCAACAGCACTGACATCCGAAGAGATTCGACAATGAATATCCATTTTTTCTGCTCCATAATGGCTCCACAGTTTATCAATGTAAGTATTACAAGTATTGGGAAAGCTACTTTTAATTGCAACGGCATATAATGTTCAAATAAAATAAACAAACAGAGGGTGACCAGCAATATTATCATTTGCCAGATTACATAACGGTTTAATGGCTTATCAATAGGTGCAGGATTCTGACGAATTTTGAATATTTTCTCGGCTTCTTCTCTTACACCAGGATTTATTTTTTCTGGCTTTGCAAATAGCATTCTTACTTTATTGCGCCACCCTCTCTGTTGTTTAACAGCTATCCAAAGTTCAATAGCAAAATGAAAATGCTGCCATAGAAAACTATATGTTTTTAGAGGTTGCGTTAGCCCGTAAGTTGGCTCTTCTTCTTCCTTTTTAAAAGTCCCGAATAGTTTATCCCATATAATTAAAACATCACCATAATTCTTATCCAGATATTTTTCATCACTTGCATGGTGTACCCGGTGGTGCGAAGGAGTAACAAGAATGTATTCCAGCACACCGAGTTTTCCAATAAGCCTGGTATGTATGAAGAATGGATAAAGTCCGTGAATTAGCAATAGACTGGTAATCATTCCGGCTGGAAAACCAATTAGCGGCAGCAAAGACCAGAACCCTGTTCGAATAAAAGCCTGCAGCAAAGTAATACGGGTAGAGGCTGTATAATTAAAATCCTCGCTTTGATGATGTACCACATGCGCCATCCAGAGTATATTTATTTCATGAGCTAACCGGTGATACCAATACCATATCAGGTCGGTTAAAAGAAATAAAAGAATCCAGAGAACTACTCCTGGTTTAATTTGAAATAATCCATAGTTTTTTTGCAAATCATCATAAATAAAGTAGAATAAGCCTGCTACCAATACATCACATAATCGTTCTGCAATACCAATACTGATATTAGCTATTGAATTATGCAAATTGAAATAAGGAAGTTTCCTTCTTTTTGCAATTGCATATTCAAGTAACATCAATCCAATAAAAAAGGGAACTGCTAATCCAAGAAGGTTGATATTCATACCAATTTTTAGTTCTGAATAATTTAAACTGACCTTGAGGCAGCGTATAACTCATACCAATCTTGCTGCTCTAGTTTTACGGTAAAAGCAGCTGCTATATTTCTTATACGCTGCTCGTTTAAAGTTCCAATCAGTGGTAATGCGCCAAGTTTTATTAACCATGCCACTGCAATTGATTCAACATTGGAATTATATTTTTCTGCTACCTCTTCCAATTTTTGGTGAACTTGTATAGCCAGCTTGTCTGTACCAAATTCAATTCTGCCATCTGCCAATGGAGATGCTGCAAGTGGTCGCATATATCGTTGCTTTATATAATCCAGTTGTCCGTTATCCAACGCAGTTGTATTAAGCAGGTTCAGTTCGATATGATTGGTAACAATAGGTACCCGCAAACAAGAAGCAAGCAACTGGTGTTGAAAAACAGAAAAATTGGCGACGCCAATATTTCTGATTTTTCCCGAGCTACGTAATCTTTCTAATGCAAGGGCTGTAGCCTCTATACTTGACAATGGATCTAATGTATCCAGCAAGAAAATATCAATATAATCTGTTCGCAGTTTCTTAAGTGAGTTATCGACACTTTTAATGATATGCTCTGCTGATGTATCATGGTATTTTATCCTTACATCAGGCCGGGAAGCATGTGGTAATACAATGCCGCATTTTGTAAACAAAACAATATCTTCTCTTTTAAATGACTTTCTACGCATTACATTCCCAAATAACTCTTCACATTGATAACCACCATAAATATCTGCATGGTCGAACGTATTAATACCTAACTCAAGACATAGATTCACAATTTTCTCCATCGCCGATTCACCATTTACTGAAAAATCTTCCCAACGCCAAAAACCATACACAGCGGGGGAAACTTTAGGTCCGGAATCACTTAAAAAAATCTTCTCCATTGTTTTATTGTATTCTTAAATCAAGATTATGAAAGTAAAATAGCCTTACTATATGATTATTCCTGTACCGATTGCCTGCTGCCAATTGTTGAAACAGGTTCATATAACCAAACTGCAAATTATCATGAGTATTGATATGGTAGTTGAACCCAAGGAAAAACCGGTTTTGATCAAAATAATTATTGACGATCTGCTTTCCAAAATTTACATGTACTTCATCATTTACCACAAAAGAGAGTGTGTTCGGTTGAAATCTTTTTTTACTTAATGGGAATTGTGCAAAAAAATTATACCGCATTTTAAAATTGAAATTATATCCCTCTGCCAGCTCTTCATCATTTAAAATTCTACGGCGAAAACGCTGTTCCAATCGAAACCATTGCATCATCCGGAGTTTGGGAAATTTTGTGTGCCATTGTAGCTGTTGCCAGGGCCGATGTTCAGGTTGCGAAATATTTTTATGATGATATAGGCATATCCCGCAGTAAGCTTTGCCTCATCGGTGAAATAATATGTCACCCCCAGCCGAACAATAGCCTGCGAAAAATTGGTAAAGAAATCTTCCTTGGTTCTCAAATGTGCATCAGCCCATATACCCCATTTGCTACTGAACCGGGTCTGGTTAAAATATCCTGCCCAAACCTGGTTTACATTGGTTGTTTGTTTTACTTGTGCAGTTGAAATGGAAGGCAAGAGTATAATTACCGATATAGCTATTATAAATTTTCTTATTGATAAAAAAGAAGTGAGCATGCCGTACTATCTTTCTTTTAAAAAAATTAATATTTGTTGCGATGCCGAAGTAATTACCAGTCTGACGGTTTCAAAATGAATATGCTTTACAATTAATGTAACAGGAAATTTCTGCCAGGAGAGTATTTTAAACTCCCCTTCGGTAGTTGTTAACGATTCTTCTTCGGATTTTTCAATATATACATGGGTAAAGCTTACTGGCTTATTATCCTTCTTATTGATCACTACTCCTTGTATAATGAGCGGAAGCCTCACTTCGTTTATTTCCGGATAGGATAATATCATACACTACTATTTACAGATCAAAAAAAATTGACACCCTGGTCGGATTCGAACCGACGTATAAGGATTTGCAGCCCTCCACCTATCCTCTCGGTCACAGGGTTGATTTTTTAAAATAGGCATCCCGGGGAACCGGGACGCCGTTACTCTAACGATTGCTTGTTATATGAAAAAAGCTAAGAATAGCGTAATGTTACTCCGTATGTTCTTTGATCGCCTAATACACCTGCATAATGCCCGGCATTTCCACCAGCAGGTAATAATTGTTCGTAATAATCCTTGTCCAATAAATTACGTCCCCATATAAAAGCTGAAAGGCCATTAACAGCTCTAAAGCCAAATCTTCCATTCAATAATGCATATCCATCAATATTTAAATAAGCGGATGGAGACGGGCTTGAAGAAAAAGAAGAACGATAGTAACCATCTGCAGCGATAAACAGCTTACCAGCTTTACCTAAAAAAGCAGCGGGGGTAGTAAACTCTCCCCCCACAGATCCGGCCCATTTAGATATACCGGGTAAATCTCCACCTGAAATATCTTTAAATGCTTTTTGTACTCCGTTTTCTGTCAACCCTGTTTCTTCCAGTGGCAATGGCGCATTAGTAAATTTTACGTACTTGCCATCCGTATAAGCTAAGGCTCCATAAAACGAGAAATGACTATTAAGTTTAAAATTCGCATCCACTTCAAGACCTTTTACTCTTACTTCTTCTGCATTGGCTATATAGCCCCGATTAACCCCTAACTCAGCAGATTGAACATTGGTCTGGTAATTCTTAATATCAGAATTATGATAGACTATATTGAATGTAAAGTTATCTGTGGGATTTGTTTTTATACCTACTTCAAAGTGTGTCAGGTCTTCAGGTTTAATAACCGCCAGATCAAGAGCAGGCTGACCATTTACTGTTGGTAAACCAGCCACATTAACACCCACAGGTTTAAAACTGGTAGAGTATGTTGCAAATGCATTAATGCGTTTATTAACTCGGTATGCCACAGTAAGCTGATAGGTCAAATTATTTTCATCAGCATCAGCCACATAAGCCTGACTGGTATAAACTCCATTTTTAAAACCCTGCAAAGTTGTTTTTTGGGCGGTTGTTCCATTGTAAGTGGCAGTATCCAAACCACCTCTTGCTACCCGGTTGTAGCTTACATCTTTTTTGTCATAATTAAAACGGATACCTGGCAATATGTGTAAGCCTTTTGCCACTTCCCAATCCACATTGGCAAATGCCGCTGCACTTTGTGATTTGATAGAAGCTTTTGTATAAATTCCATATCCTTCAAAAAGTCCTGGTGTTTGCCAAAGATTACTGGTAGAGCTTTGAGAAAAACGCCATTGAGCATTTCCGGATTCTTCCGTACCATCAATTTTTACTTCCTGGTCTATATAGAAAAGACCAACCACCCCCGTCAACTTAGAAGAAAACTCACCTGCATAGCGAATTTCTTGTGACCAGTTGTTGTGCTTAGCAGGGTTTTGCGATTTGGCCAATGCTTGTAACCCGGTAAAATCCCTGTCATTGGATGGTCGCCAATTCCAGTAACGCCATGCTGTAGTTGCAGTCAATGTACCTTGTCCAATTTTGGTATCAAAATTTAAAGATGCCCCTCCTAAATCATTACCTGAATTCCATGGTGTATCATGATCAATAACTCTATCGAATGCATTTTGACTGGGTAATTGATAATTTAAGTCGGCTATGATGGCACCAAATTGCCGATAAGCCGGACGCTTTGTTACGACCACACCTGCAACCACCTGCGCATAACCGTCAGGTTTTTGGCGGGAATCATCTACTGATAAAATGAGGGACGTATTATCTGATGGTTTGTATAACAACTGACCCCGAAAGCCAATGTTATTAATATCATTAACAGACTTTGTTGTTCTAACATTTTCAACCAGGCCATTACGTTGTGTACCGGAGAAAGAAAGCCTTGCAGCAAATTTTTTACTTAACGCACCAGTTATAGAACTTTTGGCCTGAACATATCCATAGTTACCATAACTCACTTCAAAATTAGCACCCGGTTTAAAACTTGGTTTACGGGTGGTGATATTAATAGCACCGGAAGTGGTATTCTTACCAAACAATGTTCCCTGGGGACCACGCAATACTTCTATACGTTCAATATCTATAAAATCCAATGTGGCAGCAGCCGGACGGGCATAGTAAACACCATCCACATAAAAACCAACACCGGGATCAAGGCCATCATTCGTAAGACCGAATGGAGAACCAAGTCCACGGATATTAATTCCGGTATTACGGGGATTAGAAGTATATAATTGCAGCGAAGGAACAAATTCCTTAACACGGTTCACATTGAACGCACCGGCATCTTCTACCTGAGCACCACTAATAACTGAAATGGGAATGGGAACATCCTGCAACACTTCTCTGCGCCTTCTCGAAGAGCGATTCTAGCTGAACTAATATATTATTGTTATTCGCATTTCTTACAATAAACTCCCGTTGGCCAAAGCCTGCAGAAGAAACTATTAATGTAAAGGGAAAAGGCTGATTAACGATAAAGGAAAAACGACCCACTGAATCAGTAACAGTACCTGTTGATGTGTTTTTAACTTTTACACTGGCAAACGGAACAGGTTCATTATTATCATTAACAACACGGCCGGTAAACTGAGCTGAAACAATCAGCGGCAATAAAAATGTGACTAAAAGAGTAAAATGTTTCATGTACTTGGTTTGATTTCGATTAAACAATTTTTAGTCTATTGTTTTAGTAGACTAAATAATTAAAAAAAAGCACCATTTCATAGGCAACAACATCGTTGAGTAGTATCAAAAAAAGCTGGCAGTATATTTAATTTCTGACTGAGCATTATAAATATCTATTGGGCAAAAATAAGTGCGGTTTATTACTCTACCAAATTTATAGACTAATAATTAAAAACTAGATTGCTTTTATAATTATACGTAGACTCCATATGATTACCATTAATCCTACACATATAAGCATTGTTCGCAAGGGTAACTTTCCTGCAAGTTTGGCTGCTATTGGGGCAGCAATTGCTCCTCCTATCATTAAACCCGCAATTATCTGCCAATGCGTAATGCCAATGAACATAAAAAATGACATAGCACTTGCAAACGTTACAAAAAACTCACTCAAACTTACACTGCCAATAACATACTGGGGACTTCTTCCCTTTGCAATTAAAGTACTGGTAACTAAAGGACCCCAACCGCCACCACCAAAACTATCCAGAAAACCTCCTGCACCGGCTAGCCAACCTGCCCGTTTTACTTTTTTTATCTTTTTGCCTTTCTTATATGCCTGGTACAAAATCCGCACACCCAGTATTAAACAATAAACTCCTAATACCGGTTTTATAAACCCTGCATATTTTTCTCCGGCCCACACCAAGGCACCGGCACCAGCAATTGCTCCAAGTACTCCGGGTATCACTAATACTTTGAAAAGCTTCTTATTTACATTACCGAATTTATAATGACTATAACCACTAGCTGCACTACTAAAAATTTCAGCTGTGTGTACACTTCCACTAATTGCAGCAGGGTTTACTCCCATACTCATCAACAAACTTGTGCTGGTAACTCCATAGCCCATTCCAACCGCACCATCTACCAATTGTGCGATAAATCCGGCTACCATAAACAGATAAAAAGAACTGTCAATATTTGACTGAACTGATTTAACAAGGGAAGCGAGGCTTGCATAACCAACGTACTCCAAAACAAAAAAACCAATAATCATTAATGCAAAAAGAATTAATGAAACAGTTGCAATCCGCTTCCACTTTCTTTCATTATGAATATTGCCATGAATCTCGTCCGGCAAACCAATATCATCGGTCTCAATTGCTGCATCTGCAATTACATCGTCACTATCACCCGGATTCTCCGTTGACAAAACTTTATTAATTGCCGAAAGCCCATTTAATTCTTTACCGGGATAAATCATAGTAATTATTGTATCAATACAGCAGCTACGGTAGCATTACTTGTTTCATCAATCAAAATGGCACTACCATTTACATTTAATTTATGGAATGAATCATATACAATTGGAGAGGCCGTCCTAATCGTAGCTTTTACCACTTCATTCAGTTTTACATTTCCCTCAACTGGTTGTTGTTGCAAACTGTTTACGTCCAGTTTATAATCAATTTGCTTCACTACTGCTCTTACCAGGCGACTATTGTGTTGGAGGTAATATTTATTTCCCGGCACCAGCGGCTTATCGTCTAACCAGCAAAGCAATACTTCCAGTTCATTGCTCACCTGTGGTTGATTATCAATTTTAGCTATTGCATCGCCCCTGCTTATATCAATATCATCTGCTAGTTGAACTACTGCACTTTGCGGAGCGAATACTACATCAACTTCCTCCCCACCCACTTCTAATTTGCTGATTGTCGTCTCAATTCCAGTTGGCAATACAGTTACCTTGTCTCCCTTCTTATAAATTCCACTAATTACTTTACCTGCGTAGCCACGGTAGTCATGTAAGTCATCAGTTTGCGGACGAATAACTAATTGCACCTGGAATCGGGCATCCGTTAAATTAATATCGTTATCAATTTCTACTTCTTCCAGCAATTCAAGTAAGGGTTTGCCATCGTACCAATCAATTACTGTTGATTTATCAACGATATTATCTCCATTCAATGCACTGATCGGAATATAGGTCACATCATTCAATCCTAATTGTTTGGCGACTTCCACATAATCAATAACAATATTATTGTACACATCTTCTGAATACTCTACCAGATCCATTTTATTAATAGCTACAACCACATGTGGTATTTTTAATAACGATGCGATGATAGAATGGCGGCGGGTTTGCTCCACCACACCTTGTCTAGCATCAACCAGTATAATAATAAGATTGGCATTCGATGCACCTGTAATCATATTCCTGGTGTACTGCACATGGCCTGGTGCATCAGCTATGATAAACTTTCTTTTTGGTGTAGTAAAATAGCGGTACGCCACATCTATTGTAATTCCTTGCTCTCTTTCGGCTCTTAATCCGTCAGTCAATAAAGCAAGGTCAACAGAACCATCTGTTCTATTCTTGGTTGATTTTTCCAACGCCTCCAACTGATCGATCAAAATATTTTTACTATCGTATAATAAACGACCGATCAATGTGCTTTTTCCATCATCAACACTACCTGCAGTTATAAATCTTAGTAAATCCATTGTGTTATTTTTAGTCCGAAAGTCCGGGAGACCGGAAGTCGGAAGTGATATTTCGAATAGCTAAATATGCTTTACAATTACAGAATTTTCTTTGGGACTTTCTGGCTTACCGTCTTTCCGACTTCTCTAGAAATATCCATTCTTCTTCCTGTCTTCCATCGCTGCTTCTGTAACCCGATCATCAATTCTTGTTTCTCCTCGTTCACTTATTTTAGTAGAAATTATTTCGTTGATCACTTCATCCAATGTAGAAGCGGTTGACTCCACGGCTGCCGTACAAGTCATATCACCAACGGTACGGTAACGAACTTTCTTTGTAGTGATCACATCTTCAGCTCCCGGTTGCACATACTCACTCATTGCTACCAACTGCCCTTCATGCTCTATTACTTCTCTTTCATGCGAAAAATAAATAGAAGGCAAGCCAATATTTTCTTTTCGTATGTAATTCCAAATGTCAAGTTCTGTCCAGTTGCTGATGGGGAACACTCTTACATTTTCTCCCTTGTGAATTCGACCATTATAAATATTCCATAACTCAGGTCGTTGCAATTTGGGATTCCATTGTCCAAATTCATCCCGCACCGAAAAAATTCTTTCTTTGGCCCTTGCTTTTTCTTCATCCCTTCTTGCACCACCAATGCAGCAATCAAATTTGAATTCTTCAATGGTATCCAGAAGCGTATAAGTTTGTAACCAGTTGCGGCTCGGAAATTTTCCTTTAGGTTCGGTAAGACTTCTTTGCTTAATGGTGTCTTCCACTTTCCGCACCGTCAATGTTGTATTTACTTCGTTTGCTAATTGATCCCGAAATGCCAAAGCTTCAGGAAAATTATGCCCGGTATCAATATGTACTAATGGAAAAGGGATTTTTCCCGGCGCAAATGCTTTTTTGGCGAGATGAACCAGGGTAATGGAATCTTTACCTCCACTAAACAATAAAGCAGGACGTTCAAATTGCGCCGCTACTTCCCGGAATATATAAATACTCTCAGCCTCCAGCTCCTCGAGGTAATTCAAATGATAGTTACTCATAATAATATTTTCTTACAAGTCTACTTTAACAGTAGACTTATTGCTCAAAAAAATTTACACTACTACTTTCGTTACACTTTCATGTAATCCGCATTCTTTTTGCGATGTTTCCCACCACCATCGGCCTGCTCTGGCATCTTCACCCGGTTCAATGGCTCTTGTACATGGCGCACATCCAATACTTATAAAACCTTTATCATGCAAATGATTGTATGGCACATTATGTTGTTTAATGTACTCCATCATATCCTCATAGCTCCACCGTATAAGCGGATTGAATTTGTACAACTGTTTTTCATCCGACCATTCTATCATTGGCATTTGCTCTCTGTTACCCGATTGCTCAGCTCTTAATCCTGTTATCCAAACTTTGGCTCCTTTTAATGCCCTGTTCAAAGGTTTTACTTTTCTGATAAAACAACATTCTTTTCTGTTGTCAACCGTATCATAAAAGCTATTTATTCCCTTTGCATTTACAAACTGCTCTACAGCTGTAGCTTCAGGAAAAAACACATCGATGTTTTTTTTATAGCGAGCCGTTGTTCTGTCGAGCAACTCATATGTTTCACTAAATAATCTTCCGGTGTCAATGGTAAAGATTTTTACCGGCAGGTTATTTTTAAAAATAATGTCTGTAAGGACCTGGTCTTCCTGGCCTAATGACGAAGAAAATACTACGCCTTCTGAAAACAACTGAGTAACTAACCCAATTGCTTCCGGAACTGTACTTTCTTCAATTTGTTGTATTTGTCCAGGACTCAGCATTATAAATTTGGCTGTGGTGTATAACGTAAGTAGGGCTTTACAACTTTAACCCCTTTTGGAAATTTCTTGATCGCATCTTCGGTAGAAACTGCCGGTACTACAATTACATCTTCGCCAGATTTCCAATCGGCCGGGGTAGCCACACTAAACCCAGCTGTTAATTGCAACGAATCAACAACCCGTAATACTTCATAAAAATTTCTTCCTGTTGATGCAGGATAGATAATCATCAATTTTACTAATTTATCTGGTCCGATCACAAAAAGCGAACGAACTGTTGCAGTAGCTGATGCATTTGGATGAATCATATCATATAGTGTTGCCACATTCCTATCTGCATCCGCAATAATTGGGAACCCTACCGTACAATGCTGTGTTTCATTGATATCTTTTCTCCACTCAAAATGTTTATCTAACGGATCAATACTTACAGCCAATACTTTTACATTGCGTTTTGCAAATTCTTCCTGCAATAAAGCTGTCTTACCAAGCTCCGTGGTACAAACAGGTGTAAAGTCGGCAGGATGAGAAAATAATATCGCCCAGCCATTGCCTATAAAATCGTAGAAATTTATTTCTCCTTCCGTTGTTTGTGCGGTAAAATTTGGCGCTGTATCTCCCAGTCGTAACGACATAGTATATAATTTTAGTAGACTGCAAAAATAGGGGTAAAAAAATAGCCTACCAAGACGATAGACTATTTTTATGATGATTTACGCAAACAACTGTTCGCTAAAGTATAAGTCAGACAATCAAGTCCTTAAGAGTTCTGTTTTCTACAATATTCAAGGTTGCATCCCTAACTTCCAGCATCATGTCGTGCAAACCGCAATGCTTTTCATCACAGTTCTTACATCGCTCATAAAAGTAGAGGCTTACGCAGGGCAACATAGCTATCGGGCCATTTATAAGCCGGATCACCGTTGCCATTTTTACTTTTTCTGGACTTTTGTTAAGAAAATAACCCCCACCCTTTCCTTTTTTGCTATCAAGAATATCGGCTTTCTTCAATTCCAGCAAAATATTTTCTAAAAACTTCAACGGAATTTTTTTCTTTTTAGCAATTTCAGAAATTAGCACAGGCCCCTGATTATACTTAGTAGCCAAGTAAGCAAGTGCCTTAAAAGCATATTGTGATTTTTTTGAAAGCATAGTTGACGCCTAAATTACTGAATAACTAAGTTATAATCGATCGGTGAATTCTTTTTCAGCATGGCTGAAACGCCGCAATATTTTTCCAACGACAGATCGATTGCCTTTTTTACTTTATCCTCGTTATCCGGTGATGTTTTTATTTTATATGTAATTAATATTTCTTTAAAAACTTTAGGATGTTCTTCAGTTTGTTCAGCCTCTGTTTCAATAGAGAAATCAGAAAAAGCTACTTTCATTTTTCCTAGAATGTCAACCACATCTATACCCGAGCAACCAGCAAGTCCTGCTAATAACAAAGCTTTGGGACCAAACCCATTCTTTCGACTTCCATCCAATTGTATAGAACTATGCTCATGCAAACTTTCAAATTCATGATCTTTTTTCCAGGTCGTATTTGTTTTCATATTATACTAGTTCATGTTTTTTATTCTGTGATACATTTTCTAATGTCCAGTTAATCCGATGTTCAAAATTATTCTTTCTCTCGGTACAATTGCTTTTATCACAAATTCGGCAAGAAAAAGGTAAACATCCGTCGGAATGAACAAACAATTCAAGTGATTCGCCAAACTCTTTCCTGATTAATGCTGCTAAAGCATCTACTTCCCGATGTCCTTCATGAATATTAAGATACCATGGTACCGTGAGGTGACAATCTACATGCAATACATTTCCATATTTTATAACCCGAAGGTTATGCAAATCCACCCAATTCTCCTTGCGGTTTGCATTTAGCAACGTCACCATTCTTGTAAGCAATTTTGTATCTGCTTCATCCATAATACCAGCAATAGAATGACGAAGAATCTTATAACCGGTGTACATGATAAAAAAAGCAAATAGAATTGCTACTGTACTATCAATCCACTTATATCCTGTATAATAAAGCAAAACAAGTCCTATTACAATGCCCACAGTGGACCAGGTGTCTGTTTGCAAATGCTTGCCGCTTGCCATTAAAGCTAATGAACCATTCTTCTTTCCAATGCGGAGGCAAAAAAAACCCATTATATAATTTACAATTGCTGTTGCTGCTACCAGCCATATTCCATAATCAATTTTTTGAAGTTCAACCGGATTAATAAAGTTCTGAACGGCTTTATATAATATGATAGCCCCGGCACTTCCTATTAAGGTTCCTTCAATTGCAGCTGAAAGAAACTCTGCTTTACCATGTCCGTATGGATGATCCATATCCCGTGGCTTCGCTGCTACGAATAAACTAAATAAACCAATAAATCCGGCGGCTACATTTACAATACTCTCAAGTGCATCGGTGAGAATGGCAACTGAATACGTTGAATAGTAAGCAATGAATTTTACAACCAGCAGTAGTACAGAAACTAGAGCTACCCATTTTTGAACATTGAGATTTTGTTTTGCAGTATTCAAATGTCAATCTCCCATATTTTCTTTTGCATATTTAATCCATTCCTTACGGGCAAAACTTAAAAATGCAGGAGGTGCATTTGAAAACTGATACTCACTTTCATATCTGCCCATTGCCCGTTCCATTTCTGCGAGTTCGTCTTTTAATGGCGAGTTTCCATCAAGGTTAGCATTATCCTCTGTAATATTAAATGACATGCCATCTTCAAATGCAACCCATCTTGTACCATTAAGCATATAGCTTTTCCCATTCTCCCTTAATACAAGTGTCATAGCAGAGGGTGAAACATCACTCCGGCAAGCCTTCGCAAACTGATACTTAATTTCAGCATACCCGTTATTATCCAAATCTGATATTGTAGTAGAGCCAGGAATGAAATCACAAAGCAAATCAAATGAACAGGATTTCTGATCGTCAGTAGATGTTCTAATAGCCCTGTATTTACCTTCTTTCAATAAATAGTGTGCTGTATATATAAATCCTGACTCTGCTTCTTCATCAAATTCTTTTGGTTGCACATCCTTTTTTACTTCATGAGATAACACAAAAATATTCTCTCCCAAACTATCTGTCCATTTCCATGCTTCGTTGAAAGTTCCTACTACAGTTATTGCTGAAGGCAACTCTTGGAAACTAATTTTTTGTGGTTTCATAAAATCAGCGTTAGAAACAACATTCTCTGAACTTTCCCCAGCTTGGGAATCCTTATTAGTAGAAGAGTTGCACCCGAAAAAAATAATGCTTAATACACATAAGTAAACTCTCATAAAACCTGGCTTTTAGAATCCCGAATGTAATAAATAATACCAACTTACTTAGATACCGAATTAATTTATAGTGTATTGAAAATTTACTTTGTTTTTTTAACTCCAATAAAATTTCGGATAACTCTGAAAATTTTTGAATAAAACTCTTTATTAAAAAGTTGTGAGTCATGCATGGCTTTATAAATAAGAAAAAAGGCGATAGGAAGTAGTATAAAGGGCTCATACTATCTTCCTTGGCAAATTTTTCGCCGGTAGTGCTGGAGAAATAAAATAACATAAAGAAAATAATAGAAAAAATTAATGGCGTACCCAAACCCCCTTTTCGGATGATGGAACCCAACGGCGCACCAATTAAAAACAAAACCAGACAAGCCAATGAAAGAGAAATTTTACGATGCCATTCAATCTGGTGCTTACGCAGGTTTCTTTCTTTCTCCCACATAATATTTTTTAGCGACTCTGCACTTATGCGGACTGAAGAAGCAACACTTTGCACCGATTGACTTACTTGTGATTTTGCAGAATCCGGCAATAGCAAGTCAAAACTTTTTACCTTCTTTGCTTTGAATGTATCAGGTATTTTTTTCTTATCCCAAACAGAATCGATAATCCCTGTAAACCGGTTTTCTATTTTTATGTTATCCCTTTTTAATGAATCAATTGCTTTTTCCAATTGACGCATACTAAACATTTTTTCATTATTCCTATTCACACTATCTGCAGTCCGATTGTTAAATCCCAGGGAGCTTAAATCAAATCGCTTTTTGTATTCTTTAAATCCTATGCGTATAAATTCAGAATTCCTTTCGTAGGTATTTCCTTTTTCCTCATACCTCCATCCATCTTTCAGGTTGAACTCCATAAAACGCTTATCCTCTGTAACCCGCATAATGCCGCTTTTGGCAATGATGAAATTGTCTTGCAACGGATTACCCTGCTCATAGACTATCACATCTCTTATCACACTATCGTTTGCTTCTTTGGTACCAATCTTAATGGAGAAGCCGCTTATTTTATCATAGAAAACACCTTCTTTCAAATCAAAAGCTGGTTTGGCATATACAATATCCGCCAGCAAGGTTCGCTGTTTCAGGTTAGCAACAGGTATCACATAATTAGCAAAAACAAACGCAACACCAGACAGCATTAATGCAACGAAAAACAATGGTCGCATAAATCGCAGTAACGAAATACCTGCTGATTTAATGGCTACCAATTCAAACGTTTCACCAAGATTACCAAACGTCATTAAAGAAGAAAGCAGAATGGCAAGCGGTAATGCAAGTGGAACTAAGGTGGCGCTGAGGTACCATATAAATTCAAGAATCAATCCCGTACTTAATCCTTTGCTCACAAAATCATCAATGTATAACCAGAAAAACTGCATTATTAATACCAGCAACGTAATAAAAAACGTGGCGATAAAAGGACCAATAAAAGCCTTAACAATGAGTTTATCTAATTTTTTGAACACTTATCTTTAATATATGAGTGGCGCAAAAATAAGGCTTTCAGAAAAGGAGATGGAACTGGTTACTAATGCAGCCGTTATTTTAACAAAGAATGCCATAATTGAAAAGGTAAAAATGTTGTTGGCAGAGCTGCAAACTGCGGAGGAAGAAATAATACATCACCATTCTAATTTATTCCCAGTAGCAACTCTTTTGACTCGTCCCAAAATTTCAAGAGGCGAAAATTATATGGGCTTGCCTTACCTTATATTGGATTACCCCCGTTGTTTTGATAAAAACAATATCCTGGCCATCCGTACTATGTTTTGGTGGGGAAAATATTTCAGTATCACACTTCATCTTTCCGGCAACTACAAGCAGCTATACCAACAAAAAATAATTGCTGCATTTGATACTATTGCCACCAGCGCATTTTTTATAGGAATCCACGAAAATCAATGGGAGCATCATTTTGAAAAGGATAATTATACAGCCGTCAATGATTTTTCAGCAATTGAATTTGGTGAACTAATACAACAACAAGAATTTCTGAAGCTGGCACAAAAAATCCCACTTACACAGTGGGATGATGCTAAAAATATATTACTCGTAGCGTACAATAATTTGGTAAGCTTATTAAAAGATTAGTTACCGAGCCTATGAAAAAGTTCTTTTACCTGATAATCCCATAACCTGCTCTGGTCTTTTATTTCCTTTTTCTCAGCAAAATCTTTGATGATAAGAATAGTCTGATTGGTGATTTCAGACTTATCAATCCGAAACTCAAAGTACTCTTCTTTAGGGGCTGTTTGCCAATGAAAACGAATAAATTTATCTTGTTCGCTTTCCAGCTTATCGGCCTTCTCAAAAGTGCCATTCCAGCCAAAATAAAAGACATTGTCTCTTTCATCTACTTTATCTGCAAACCATTCTCCTAATCCGGCAGGAGTGGAAAGAAATTCATATAGTATTGAGGGAGAGCAGCGAACCGGGAACTCCAGGGTATATAATTGTTTACTCATTCTTCTTGCGCCTCAAGCTTGGCGATTGTTGCAATAATAGTATTTTTCCCCTTTTTTAGCAGAAGGTTTCCAATTGAAAAATAAATAGCAACTTTAAACGTTAAGGTTAAACCAAAATAATATTTGGCTAATACACGTAAATCCAATAAATTGCCTTGACGTTCAATATGTTGAACAACCTATGACATTGTGGTGGGTATTTTTTGAGTAATAAGATTGTCTATTCTTATAATTCTTGAACCCTTAAAATGCACCATTAAAAACCAACCTATGAGTATGAGACAACTGAAGATCTCGAAATCCATTACCAATCGAGAATCTCAAAGCCTTGAAAAGTATCTGCAAGAAATTGGCAAGGTCGAACTTATTTCTCCTGAGGAAGAAGTAAAATTAGCTACCCGCATTAAGGAAGGAGATCAACAGGCACTAGATCGCTTAACTAAAGCGAATCTTCGTTTTGTGGTATCCGTTGCCAAGCAATATCAAAACCAGGGATTGTCGCTCCCAGACCTGATTAATGAGGGTAATCTTGGATTGATAAAAGCCGCCCAGCGGTTTGATGAAACCCGTGGATTTAAATTCATTTCCTACGCCGTTTGGTGGATCCGCCAGAGTATTTTACAATCCCTGGCAGAGCAATCCCGTATTGTTCGCTTACCTCTCAATAAAGTCGGACTTACCAATCGCATCCAAAAAGCTTATTCGTTGCTGGAACAGCAATTTGAAAGAGAGCCATCTGCCGAAGAATTGGCCGAAGTGCTGGAAATGGATATCGAAGAAGTAAAAGCTACTATTGGCATCAATGCCCGCCATGTAAGTATGGATAGCCCCATGTCTGAAGGCGAAGAAAATACTTTGTTGGATGTGCTGGAGAACCATAATGCCGATAAAACAGATGGCGAACTTGACCATACCCAGTCGTTAAAAACTGAAATTGACCGTTCACTGAAAACATTGACAGAACGTCAAAAAGAGGTGATTTGCTTCTTTTTTGGCATCGGTGTTGATCATCCGATGAGCCTGGAAGATATTGGTGAACGTTTTAGTCTGACCAGAGAAAGAGTACGCCAGATCAAAGACAAAGCCATCACCAAATTAAAGGCGTCTAACCGCTGCAAACTGTTGAGAACTTACCTCGGAAATTGATTTAAAAACTAAAAAGATTATACTGACATAAAACTTTACATTTCTATCTTTGCTATTCTTTAAAAAGTGAACATTTGATGTTCACTTTTTCATTTACAGGATAGTGAAAAATACTCGGAATCATGTTTAACAGTTTACAGGAAAAATTAGAAAGTGCCTTTAAGAACCTCAAAGGCAACAACCGTAAAAGAGATCCGACGTGCCTTGGTGGATGCGGATGTGAATTATAAAATTGCCAAAGAGTTTACCGATAAAGTAAAAGATAAGGCAATGGGTGAAAAAGTTATCAATGCTATTTCTCCCGGTCAATTGATGACCAAAATTGTAAAAGACGAACTGGCAGAATTAATGGGCGGACAAGAAGCCGTTTTTAATGCCAAAGGAAATCCTGCTATTATTTTGATCGCTGGTTTACAAGGTAGTGGTAAAACAACATTCAGTGGTAAGCTGGCGCATTTTCTAAAAACAAAAAAAGGCCTTTCTCCTATGTTGGTGGCAGCAGATATTTATCGTCCGGCTGCGATGGAGCAATTAAGAGTATTGGGAGAACAGATAGGTGTAGATGTTCATATCGAACTGGAAAATAAAGATGCTGTGTCTATTGCGCAGAATGCAGTAAAAGAAGCCAGAAGTAAAAACAAGAATGTACTCATCATAGATACAGCCGGTCGTTTAGCAGTAGATGAAGTGATGATGAAAGAAGTAGCCGATGTAAAAGCTGCTGTTAATCCACAAGAAATTTTATTTGTGGTAGATAGTATGACGGGGCAAGATGCCGTGAATACAGCCAAAGCATTTAACGATCGTCTTGATTTTACCGGTGTGGTTCTTACCAAACTCGATGGTGATACAAGAGGTGGTGCCGCTATCTCCATCAAATACACGGTTGATAAACCTATCAAGTTTACCAGTGCTGGCGAAAAGATGGATACATTGGATGTGTTTTATCCGGATAGGATGGCACAACGTATCCTCGGCATGGGTGATATTACCTCTTTAGTAGAAAAAGCACAGGGAAGCAAAGATCCGTAAGAATAAATTCGACTTTGCTGATTTTAAAACGCAATTAGAAGCCATCAAAAAGATGGGAAACATGAAAGATATGCTGGGCATGATACCGGGCCTGGGCAGCAAAATAAAAGATGTTGATATCAACGACGACTCTTTCAAAGGCATTGAAGCCATGATTAACTCAATGACACCTGCTGAAAGAGCTGATCCGGATCTAATCGACGGCAATCGCAAAAAACGCATCGCCAAGGGCAGTGGCAAAGACATCCAGGAAGTAAACAACTTTATGAAGCAGTTTGAGCAAATGCGGGGTATGATGAAGAATATGAACAAAATGGGAGCTTTGGGGAGAATGATGCCGGGGATGAAGAAATAGAGTTCTTAGTCTTTAGTTCGGAGTCTTGAGTCGGTTCGATAAAGAATAATTCGCATTACTGCCTTCTTTTGTGACTAATAAGTAGATCCCACAGAAAGGCGGCATTACTCCCGACTCAAGACTAAAGAGTCAAGACTCTAATACTTTTATCTTTTTATTTCACCATTTCAGCCCTATATTTGCCGTCCGGTTTTTACCGGAACTAACAATTATTGTTTAACGCTGTTAAATTTCTATTTATGTCAGCAAAAATCCGTTTACTTCATCGTTATTGCCGATTCACGGGCACCCCGTGATGGTAAATTCATCCAAAAATTAGGTACTTACAATCCATTGACTGTTCCTGCTACTATTCAGCTGGATCGTCAAAAGGCATTGGAGTGGTTGAACAAAGGTGCTACACCAACTGACACTGTTCGCAGGATCCTCAGTTTTAAAGGTGTATTGTACCTGAAACATCTACTTCGTGGTGTAGGTCTTGGTTTGTTTGATGATGCTACTGCAATGGAGAAATTCACTGCATGGAGTGCAGAACATGAAGCACAAATTAAAAAACGCCAGGATGATGCTTACCGCAACAAAAGAGCAAGACGTCCGATGCCAGGTCGCAGACCTGAACGGACAGAAGGCAACGGCGGTGGCGAAGGATAAATTATCCACCCTGAAAGTTCATGAATCCCGGTTTTATAGCCGGGATTTTTTTTGCCGCAAGCAGTTTAACACGGATTATATTTGCACTAATGGCTGAATATTTTAAAATAGGGAAACTAGTTGCTGTACATGGCTTACAAGGTGAACTGTTGCTAAAGCATGAGTTAGGCAAAAAAACTTCGTTGAAAGGTTTGCAAGCCATCTTTATTGAAGAAAAGAAAAACTCTTTTCTTCCATGGTTCATTGAATCCACAAAAATTAAAAGTGAGGAAGAGATTTATATAAAATTTGAAGGTATCAATACACGAGAAGCCGCTATAAAACTTACACAGAAAGAAATTTGGGTGCCTGAAGTTGATTTCAAAAAATTTGCTGCCAAATCTGCCCCGGCAAGTTTATTGGGCTACACCATCATCAACAACGATGAACCACTCGGTGAAATTTTAGAGCTAATAGAACAACCACATCAATTGCTTTGTCGCCTTGATATAAAAGGGAAAGAAGTATTGATACCATTGCATGAACAAACATTGCAAAAAGTAAATCATAAGAAAAAAGAAGTGCTGGTGGAATTGCCGGATGGGTTACTGGAGATTTATCTCACTTAGGGCCTTTAATAAAATCTGCCAATAATTTCATTCTGTAATAAAGATTACTCAACATAAGCGATACATTATTCTTCACTTTCGCAACACTATTACCATTCATCTTCTTAATATTTTTTAATTCCTCGATCTTCTCGTCAATTTTTTCTATCAGTTTTTCTGCATTCCAACCTATGTACTTTTTATTACGGTCGTCAAATACATGATACGGCTCAATGCTGCCCGATTTTAGTTTGTTGAATTTGAAATTACTCTCCACTCCTTTTTTGATTGTTTCGTTGCTAAGCATATCAATCATTACATCGGCAGAAACTTCATTCAAAAAAGCATTGTGAAAAATATTGAGGTTATTCCGCAACTCACGGATCACCTGCTTTTTCAACACATCACTAGTCTTTCCTTCTTTATTTAAAAAGGTAAGCAGGTCCTTCAGTGGGCCGATACCTGTCTTTAGCCATTCAAGATTCATATTGCATTAAGTAACTTTGGTTATCAATGTCTGAAAACAAAATACGACATATTGCCCATTTCGACCTCGACAGTTTTTTTGTTTCTGTTGAAATAAAAAACAACCCTTCCTTGAAAGGCAAACCTGTTTTAGTGGGTGGTTATGAAAGAGGTGTAGTGGCCGCTTGCAGTTATGAAGCCAGAAAGTTTGGTATTCATTCTGCCATGCCAATGAAAAAAGCCATGCAACTTTGTCCGCAAGCCATTGTTACTAATAGCAGCCGTAGCGATTACAGCCGATATTCAAGATGGGTAACAGAAATTATTGCATCAAAAGTTCCCTTGTTTGAAAAAGCCAGTATTGATGAATTCTATATTGACCTGACAGGGATGGATAAATTTTTTGGTGTGAGTCAGTATGCAAAGGAACTACGTAAACTCATAACAAACGAAACGGGTTTGCCAATTTCATGTGGATTAGCCTCTGCAAGATTTATTGCCAAAATGGCTACGAACGAAGCAAAACCAAATGGCTTTTTAGAAATACTGCATGGAAAAGAAAAGGACTTTTTATGGCCTTTGGGGATTGAAAAAATAAATGGTGTTGGTAAACAAACCGAAATACATTTAAAAAGTTACGGCATTTACACGATTGAAGATATTGCGAAAACACCGATAGAGCATTTAGAAAAAATTGCCGGTAAATGGGGGGAAGCACTTTGGCAGAAAGCACATGGCATTGGCAGTACAGAAATAACAACTGATTGGGAACAAAAAAGTATGAGCCATGAAAATACGTTTGATACCGATAACACCGATGTTGAATTTTTACATAAAGAATTAGTTCGCCTCACGGAAAAAACAGCTTACTCATTAAGAGAAGATGAAAAACTAACAGGGTGTGTGACCGTGAAAATCCGGTACTCCGATTTTGAAACTACATCCAGACAAGAAACAGTGGATTATACAGCATTGGATGATGTACTGATCGCAAAAGTGAAAGACCTGTTCAATAAATCATACCAAAAGAATAGGCCTGTTAGGTTGTTGGGTGTTCGCTTCAGCCAGTTTATTCCTTTTACCATGCAAATGAGTTTGTTTGAGAATAATGTAGAAAAACTAAATTTATATAAAGCAGTAGATGATATTAAAGACCGCTTTGGAAGCAAGATGGTAAGTAAAGCAGTTACTTCTGAACTAAAAGAAACTACAAACGAGTTTACGACACGGCATAATAAAAAGAAAAAAGCTGAGTAGCATCATTGATTTAAGAATTAGGGCTTTTCTATTCTATAGTAAACTTCGCAAATGCTCATCCGTGTTTATGTTGCACAAGTGTGCGACGCAACCACAGCCGATAGTAGCAATACAGCCTGCCTACATAAAAATTTCGGCAGCTAAACTGGTTACAAAAAAATGTATTTAAAAGTAAAATTCTGCTTTGAAAGGCCTCTAGTAAAAACCTCAAACTACCTTATCTTCGTCGTCCCTAAAATCTATTTATTATGTCACAAGTTTGGAAAGATTACCAGGAAAAAAATAAAGACCGCTTTTTAAATGAAATGCTTGACCTGCTCCGCATTCCTTCTGTAAGTGCAAAAACAGAACACAAAGCAGATATGCTTACTTGTGCTGAAGCAGTAAAGAAAAGTTTGCTGGAAGCCGGTTGCGACAAAGCTGAAGTAATGGCAACTGATGGTCACCCGGCTGTGTATGGCGAAAAAATAATTGATGCTTCCAAGCCAACAGTATTAGTGTACGGACACTATGATGTTCAACCGGCAGAACCATTAGAATTGTGGACCAATCCTCCATTTGAACCAACCATTATTGATGGAAAAATTTTTGCAAGGGGAAGTGCGGATGATAAAGGTCAATTCTATATGCATGTAAAAGCATTAGAAATATTAGTGAAGACAAACAGCATGACCACTAATATTAAATTTTTGATTGAAGGTGAAGAAGAAATAGGTTCTCCAAATTTGGGAAAATTTGTAGCAGCCAATAAAGAATTGCTCAAAGCCGATGTAATACTTATCAGCGATAGCTCTATGCTTAGTTTTGAGAATCCGTCATTGGATACTGGTGTCCGTGGATTAAGCTATATAGAAGTGGAAGTAACCGGGGCGAACAGAGATTTGCATAGCGGAACCTATGGTGGTGCTGTTGCCAACCCAATAACCATATTAGCACAAATGATTGCCAGCTGCCATGATGAAAACAATCATATCACTATTCCGGGCTTTTATGATGATGTGGTTGTTGCCGGGCCGGAAGAAAGAGCATTGATCAATAAAGCTCCATATGACGAGAAGGAATACATGGATGAATTAGGAGTAAAAGAATTGTGGGGAGAAAAAGGATACAGTACTTATGAAAGAACTGGTATTCGCCCAACGATTGAAGTAAATGGTATTTGGGGGGGGTATACCGGCGAAGGTGCAAAGACTGTATTACCATCAAAAGCTTTTGCAAAAATTTCTGCCCGGTTGGTTCCTAATCAATCATCAGATAAGATCACCGAAAAATTATTGACCTATTTTAGATCTATCGCACCAAAATCGGTGGAAGTAAAAGCAGAATTACATCATGGCGGAGAGCCATATATGACGCCGATTGACAGCAAAGGATATAAAGCCGCATCAAAAGCTGTAGAAACCACTTTTGACAAAGCTCCAATTCCAGTTCGTGGTGGCGGCAGTATTCCTATTTGCTCTATTCTGGAAAAAGAATTAGGAATCAAAATTATTTTTATGGGTTTTGGTTTGGATAATGACAACCTGCACAGCCCTAATGAAAAATATAATATTGAGAATTATTATAAGGGAATTGAAACGATCCCTTATTTCCATAAATATTTCTCTGAAGTTTAGACACTTAAACTGACTAAATATTAGAACCCTTGTTGCATAAGCAACCAGGGTTTTTTATATACCGTCTCCGGGGTATATTTTACAGTTCCAATTATAGTATTTTGCCGAAAATTCTTTGTAATGAGACTCTTATTAGCATTGCTACTTATCCCATTTGTAGTTCCGGCACAGTTCAATAAACCCTTTGTGGCGAAAGCTGATTTATATTATTCAAGACTAGAATATAGCGGCGACGGGCTTTTTGGTTTTGAGCAAAATGGCAAGATTGGGTATATGGATATCAATCAAAAAATAATTATCCCGCCAACACTTGATTTGAAACTTACGACCAACGATAAGATACCAAACTTTACCAATGGCTATGCTGCTATAAAATTAAATGGAAAATTTGGTGCAATTGATAAAACCGGAAAAACGGTTATTCCCCATGAGTATTCTACACTATGGATATATTCTTCTCCAAAAAATATTATAAAAGTGAGCAAGGAAGTGGATAAAAAAACAGTTTACGGTCTAATAAATACACAAAACAAAATTTTAATTCCTGTAGAATACTCATCCCTTACAGTTGATAGCAATTTGGTTGTTGTATACAAAAATTTAAAGTATGGTTTACAAGATATAACAGGAAAAGAGTTGCTACCATTAGAATATAATTCATTAACTACATTTTCAAAAGAAAAAGTAGCCAGGGCTGAAAAAGGAAACCAATATGGATTTATCGACCTGAAAGGCAACTGGATTTTTGAAAAAACAAAATCTGTTTTTACGCTTTATGATTGCTTTAATGGAATGATCAAATGTAAGGTAAACTACAAGTATGGATACCTTGATATGAAAGGCAACGAAGCAATTATTACAAAGTACGATAATGCGGAAGATTTTTCGCAGAACGGTTTAGCAAGAGTGGTAAAGTCAAATGCAGAAACGAAATACAAAATGCTATATGGCTATATTAATAAAAAAGGAGATGAAGTAATTCCTACCATCTATGAAACACTCTCTTTATTTAAAAATGATTTAGCTTATGCAAAAGATCCTGAAACAAACCGCTTTGGCTATTTTGATAAAACAGGCAAATGGGCCATTAAACCAATATATCTAAACATCAGTAATCACTTTGATAGGTATGGTGGCTCTTGGGTTAAAATGACTGATGATAAGCTGCACTACATAAACAGAACAGGAAAAGATCTTGGAACCATAGATAGTGTGGGCACATCTAGCCGGGATTTTGATACTGAATATGTAATATCAGCCGATTTAAGTTACCCATATGTATTGATAGATCAAAAAGGTGCTGTGCTAAAAACTATTGAAGATTGTGATGGGATATACTCGTTTGCCGAAAATATGGCGGGGTACAAATCAAAGAAGACCGGGCTGTACGGATTTGTTGATATAAATGGCAATAAAATTATAGATGCTGCATATACCGGATTTAATGGATTTTCTGATGGATTAATGCGGGTATCTCAAAGCATTAATGGAAAGACAAAAAACGGATACATTGATACAAAAGGAGAAAAAATTATTCCTTTGGAATATGAAACCGCTACCAACTTTAAGGAGGGATGGGCTGTTGTAACAAAAGATAGTGCCTACTACTTCATTGACAAAAAAGGAAATAGAAAAGAGCCAGCAAGACGTTATGATGTACTTACAGAGTTCAGATCCGGATTTTCATTAGGCACCGTAAAAAATAAAACTGGGCTTAACTCATACTACTATATTGATGCTACATTAAAAGAGGTATTTAGCATACAAGCAAAAAATGCCTACCCAATTTGGGAAGACGTTGCCGTAATTAACAGAGATACTACTTATGAGCTGATCAATAAAAAAGGAGAGAGTGTAAAAGTATTGAATGGCATAAATTTTCTAAAATTTACTAACCAAGGCAAATTAGCGGTACGGCAGGGGAAAAAATGGGGCTTTATCGATACAAAGGGTAATACAGTGATAGCAATGCAATATGACAGCTGCGATTCCTTTGTGGGTGAATATGCTAAAATAATGATGGATGGAAAATGGGGAATAATAGATCATTCCGGAAAAATTATTATCAAACCTGAATACAAGAATATTATCCCCGGAGAGGATGGAACTTTTGTGATTCTAAATTCCAATTGGGGAGTTATTGATAAGACAGGGAAGGTTATTGCGGAAGAAAAATTTAATTCCATTACTCCATTTGTTAAAAACAGGGCCTTGGCAAGACTCGGTAAGTCATTTACCATATTAAAATCGCCCCTTCGAAAATAAAGCGAAAAATTGTAGAAAAGTTGTATTCGATTTCAAAACAAGACAAAGGCTTTGAAACGCTACTACATTTAAACCTCACCTCATTAGGGTGAGGTTTTTTAATTTTAATTCAAATGTAAAGATTTCTTTACATTTGAATTAAAACAATTCATTATGGGAAAGTTTCTACTACCGTATAAGTTTAAATACTGGGGTGCATTTATGTTTCCTTTGGGTTTTGTTGGCTGGTATGCTGGCCAAATGAGTAATGTAATCCCCTGGTTGAGTTTTCTGAATTGGGGTGTACCGTTAACTCCAATTTTCCTTGGTATTTGCTTTTTCTCTTGTTTACTAGGCTTACTCTTTTTAATTTTCTCAAAAGAAAAAATTGAAGATGAATATGTGCAAAAGCTAAGGTTGGAAAGTTTTCAATTGGCAGCCTTAGTGCAAATTGGTTATCTGGTTTACTCTTTTATTAAGCTTGTTATTATTACAAAGTATGTAATAGATGAGAAAGAATATTTTGTGTTCATGTTTCTTAAAGTTCTTCTGGCTTTTTGGCTTGTTTATATAATTAGATTTAATTTTATACTTCTCAGAAACAAGCTTAAAGTTTCAAATG
>LNFM01003938.1_pt1 | contig 28177 bp, 30 predicted proteins | sample 596031 | NCBI WGS metagenome assembly LNFM01 (sample SAMN04254537, study PRJNA301005) | activated carbon metagenome | isolation source: dual media filters at the Ann Arbor, Michigan drinking water treatment plant | place: USA: Ann Arbor
GAGACGAGGGCGGCGAGGGTGACGACGAGGACGAGGGGCCGGACAGACAGGGACGCATTCGGCATGACGGACTCCGCGGGACAGGACGTGCGGCTGGTCGTCAGGTCATAATCCGTTAACGTTAACGAGCCGCTAAGACGGCTCAGTCGCGGCGGCGGCTGCGGGCCGGCGGCTGCACCCAGCGCAGCGCCTGGTCGGCGGCACGCTCTCCGGAAGCCCAGGCGCCGCCCACCGTGCCCCAGAGGCCCTCGTCGGTGGCTTCGCCGGCGAAGAGGATCCGCTGGCCGACGGGCTCGGCGAGGCGCAGCCGCTGTCCCGTGGCGCCGGGCCCTGCGACGGACCAGGCGCCGCGGACGAAGGGGTCGGTCGCCCAGGAGGTGACGTGGACCTCGCCCATGACGCGGCGGGCCTGCGGGCCGAACTCGTTGCCGATGAACTCCGCCGCGAAGGCCTTCATGGTGGCCGGGCCCGCCGTGGCGAGATCGCGGGCGAAGCTGCCGCCGACGTCGAGATACCACCAGTCGGAGCCGCCGATGCGGGCGAGCGGCTTGGCGGTGGCGGCGGTATCGGCCTTGACGACGAAGGGCTCGTCGGCCTGAGCCTCCAGCGGATTGCCGGGCAGGTGGACGATGAGATGCTCGTAGGCGCCGCAGGTGAGCGCGGCGATGGCGTCGGCCTGGCGCTTCGGCAGGGCGGGCGTGAAGCGGATGACTCCGGCGGCGAGGACGGCGGTGGAGACTGTGACGACGGCGGCGCGGGCGCGGATGGTGCCGCCCGGCGTCTCCACGACGACGCCCCGGCCCGACCAGTCGACCCGCGTCACCGCCGTCGACAGGCGGATCGGCAGGCCCTCGGCGAGCTTCGCCAGAATCGCGCCGTAGCTCTGGCGGCAGAACAGGTCGCGCGTCTCGACGGCGTTGTAGAAGTCGACGCAGGAGATCTCGGCGATCTCCTTGCCGGAATCCCACGCCCCCTTCAGGAAGGCCACGGTCGCCTGCCAGTCGCGCAGGTTGGTGGGCATGGCGGCGGCGAGCGAGATCTCGCGGCCCGCCTCACCCGCGTCGAGGATGGCGCGCTGGGCGCGGGTGAGGGCCGAGGCATAGGCCTCCCACTCGCCCTCGCGGGGACGGCGGCCCTTGACGAGAAGGCGCGCCCGCTCGGGATCGTCGTAGAGCTGGAAGCCGCTCGCGCGCGCCAGCGGCACCAGCGGATTCTCTTCCGGCGCGTGAATCCAGTGGGCGCCGAGGTCCATCGGCACGCCGAAGTTGACGGTGTCGGCAATGCAGCGGCCGCCGGCCCGGTCCTTGGCCTCGAGCACGATCACCGTGCGCCCGGCCGCGGTCAGCTTGCGCGCTGCGGCGATGCCGGCGGCGCCCGCGCCGATCACCACCACGTCCACCTCGGCGGGCGAAGGGCGCGTGCCCTGGCCGAGCGCGGGGGTTGCGGGGACGAGCGCGGAGGCGGCGAGCAGGTGGCGCCGGGTCATCAACGGTCCGTTCATCGTGCTGGGCGATTCCCGATCATGGCTGACGCCTATAACAGGCAAATGGCAGCTTCGCGGCGATCGGGACGGCAAACGTGAACCCCTTGTCAACCCGGGGCGACAGAGACTTTGCCGTCCGCAAAAGGACGTCCCTGGGGAGGGACCACCATGGGAGACCGCATACTCGATGCCTTGGGGCGGCGCATCGCCGCCGTCCTGGACAAGCGCTCGCCCGGCTACGAGCCGACGACGCCGAGCGACCCCAACGCGCTGCGCGCCGCGCTCCGCCCGGGGGACATCCTGCTGGTCGAGGGCGACACGCGCATCTCGGCCGTCATCAAATACCTGACACAGTCGACCTGGTCGCATGCGGCCATGTATGTCGGCCCCATCGAGGGCCTTTGCGAGCCCGACGGCGAACCCCACGTGCTGGTGGAGGCCTATCTCGGCGAGGGCGTCATCTCCGCGCCGCTGTCCAAGTATCGCGAGTTCCACACCCGCGTCTGCCGGCCCGTGGGCCTCACCGAGGCCGACCAGCAGCAGGCCTGCCGGTTCATGATCGAGCGCATCGGCCTCGACTACGACCTGAAGAACATCCTCGACATGCTGCGCTTCCTCATCCCCCTGCCGATCCCGGTGCGGTGGCGGCGGCGGATGATCGCCTTCGGCTCGGGCGATCCGACGCGGGCGATCTGCTCGACGCTCATCGCCCAGGCCTTCGAGACGGTGCGCTACCCGATCCTCCCGAAGGTGGAGCGCTGCGCGAAGGACGGAGAGCAGCGGGTGAAGGGACAGGCGGCGCGGCGGGAGATCCTGCACATCCGCCACCACTCGCTCTACGCGCCGCGCGACTTCGACATCTCGCCCTATTTCGCCATCGTCAAGCCGACGATCCAGCGCGGCTTCAACTACAAGAAACTGCGCTGGGGCGACGCCCCGGCCGAGCCGGCCGGCGAGGACGCCGCGCCGACCCTCAGCAGCGTCGCCTGAGCCGTAGTCGCTACAGCAGGCCGTGCTTGCGGAAGGCCTCGGCGAGCGACATGCCCGCCTCGAGATCGGCGCGCATGCGCCGCTCGCCGGTGATCTTGGTCATGGCGGTGGAGAGCACGGCGAGCGCCTGGGCGCGCGGCACGACCACCACGCCGTCGACGTCGCCGACCAGCACGTCGCCGGGCGCGATGGTGACGCCGCCGATGGTGATCGGCACGTCCTTCTCCACCATCATGCCCCGGTACTGGGTGTCGGCGGGCGACAGCGCCGCGGTGAAGACCGGAAAGCCCATCGCGCGGATGGCGACCACGTCGCGGGCGGCGCCATCGGTGAGGAAGCCGGCCGCCTCGAGATGACGGGCGCGGGTGGAGAGGAGTTCGCCCCAAGGGCCGATGTCGGTGTTGCCGCCGGTCGCCATGACGCAGACCTCGCCGGGCTTGAGGTCGTCGACGAGGGCGATCTCGAGGTCGTAGATGCCCTCGACGAAACCGCTGATGACCTTGTAGCCGCCGGTGCGCGCCGGGCCGAAGAGAACGGTGCCGTCGTCCACCGGCCGGATGGAGGGCGGCAGGATCTGGTGGTGCAGGCCGTGCTCGTCGAGCGCGTCCGACACGGGCGCGGCGGCGATGACGGGCCGTGCCGCGGCGATGATGTCGTCGAAGGTGTCGGTCATGCGGGCTGTTCCTCCTGTTCGTTGCCGGGAGGATAGGGCGTTCAGCGCCGGTGTCAGCCCGCCTTCTTCGCAAGGAAGGCGCGCACACCCTCCATGAAGGCCGGCTTGACGATGAGGCCGATCTGCGTCTCCCGCTCCGCGTCGAGCTGGGAGGCGAGGTCGCTCGTCTCGGCGCGGTCCATCAGCCGGCGGATCTCGAAGAAGGCTTCCGCCGAGCCGCGGCCGAGCCGCGTGGCGAGGGCGCGCGCCGCGGGGAGGCACTCGGCGTCGTCGACGCAGGTCCAGACGAGGCCCCATTCGGCCGCCTTCTCGGCCGGCAGCTTGTCGCCGAGCAGCGCGAGGGCACGGGCCCGGGCGCGGCCAATGGCGCGCGGCAGAAACCAGGTGACGCCGAGATCGGGGACGAGGCCGAGCTGCGGGCCGAAGGTCAGCACGAAGGAGGCGGAGCGGGCCGCCACCGCGATGTCGCAGGAGAGCGCGAGGCCGACGCCGGCGCCGGCGGCCACCCCGTTGATGGCGGCGACGGTCGGCTTCGGAAAGTCGTCGATGGCGAGGATCAGCGGGTTGTAGAGGTCGCGCATGGCGGCGTTGACCCCCTCGCCGGTGGGGGCGAGGCCGCCGGCGAGGTCGGCGCCGGCGCAGAAGCCGCGGCCGTTGCCTGTGAGCACCAGCGCCTTGACCGCGGGATCGACACGCGCCTCGGCGAGGGCCTTCAGGGCGCCGCGGACGAGGTCGTCGTTGAAGGCGTTGAGACGGTCCGGGCGGTCGAGGGTCATCGTCGCGATGCCCTCTGAGACCTCATAGGTGACGGCCATGGTTCAGGTCCTTTCGGCGACGAGGCCTGCGGTGAGCGCCGCGTCGATTTCGGTTTGGGAGAGGCCGGCCGCGGCGAGCACGGCGCGCGTTTCGGCGCCGGGTCCGCGGGCGGGCGGCGCGGCCTCGGTCGGCGTGCCGGAGAAGCGGGGCGCGGGCCGCGGCACCGGGCCCTCGGGCGTCTCGAGGAAGGTGCCGCGGGCGACGTTGTGCGGGTGGGTCGCGGCCTCCCGCGGATCGAGCACCGGCGCGTAGCAGATCTCCCGGCCGTCGAGCAGGGCGGTCCATTCGTCCCGCGTCTTCGACCGGAAGGTCGCGGCGATGGCCTCGCGCAGGTCCGGCCACATGGCCTTGTCCCACTGTTTCGCGAAGCGCGGATCGGAGAGGTTCAGGCCCTTCAGCAGCTCGGCGTAGAACTGCGGCTCCAGCGAGCCGATGGAGACGTACTTGCCGTCGGCGGTGTCGTAGACGCCGTAGAAGGGCGCGCCGCCGTCGAGCATGTTGGCCTCGCGCGCCACCTTCCAGGTGCCGGCATTGATCATGCCGAAGATCATGGTGCCGAGCACCGCCGCGCCATCGACCATGGCGGCGTCCACCACCTGGCCGCGGCCGGTGCTCTTCGCGCCGTAGAGGGCGGCGACCATGCCGAGCGCCAGCATCATGCCGCCGCCGCCGAAATCGGCCGCGAGGTTGAGCGGGGGCACCGGCGGGCGGTCGGCGGGTCCGAGCGGCCAGAGCATGCCGGAGAGGGCGAGGTAGTTGATGTCGTGGCCCGGCGCCGGGCCATAGGGCCCGTCCTGGCCCCAGCCGGTCATGCGGCCGTAGACGAGGCGCGGATTGGCCTTCAGGCAGACGTCGGGCCCGAGGCCGAGGCGCTCCATGACGCCGGGGCGGAAGCCCTCCAGCAGGGCGTCGGCACCGGCGATGATCTTCAGCACGAGGTCGGCGGCGCCCGGCTTCTTCAGGTCGACGGCGACCGAGCGGCGGCCACGGCCGAGGGCATCGCCGGCGTTCCAGGCGGCGCTGCCGGCCCGGTCGATGCGGATGACGTCGGCGCCGAGGTCGGCCAGCATCATGGCGCAGAAGGGCCCGGGGCCGAGGCCCTGGAACTCGACGATGGTCACGCCGGTAAGCGGGCCGCTTCTGGTCACTTGGGTTCCTCCCCGGCCGCCGTGCTGCGGCCCCATGCTTTGGGCGAAACGCTAAAGCCGGACCGGCGACAGTCAAGGCGACGGCAACCGGCCTTCCGGGGGAGGCCGAAGGGCGGACGCGGGGGCGCGCGACCAAATGGGCGTTGCATTTTGAGCCCGAGCGGCCATCTATGCGACGACTGAAACGGTGCATGCGCGGTGACCCGGGGGGCTCCCGCGCGAGGGAGAGGTCCATGAGCGGCAACGGCAGCGCGAAATTCGGCGCGTCCTTCGGCGGTTCCTATGGCGGCAGCTTCGGCGGCATGGCGCCCCAGGCGGCCCCGGCCCCGGCCGCCGCGGCGGCTGCGCCCGGCGACCTCATCAAGGACACCACGACCCGCGACTTCGTGAAGGACGTGCTGGAGGAATCGAAGAAGCAGCCGGTCCTCGTCGACTTCTGGGCCACCTGGTGCGGCCCCTGCAAGCAGCTCACCCCCGTGCTCGAGAAGGTCGTGCAGTCCTTCAAGGGCAAGGTGAAGCTCGTGAAGATGGACATCGACAAGCACCCGGAGATCGCCGGCCAGCTCGGCATCCAGTCGATCCCCGCGGTCATCGCCTTCGACAAGGGCCAGGGCATCGACGGCTTCATGGGCGCCCTGCCCGAGAGCCAGGTGAAGGCCTTCATCGACAAGCTGGTGGGCGGCAAGGTAAGCCCCGACATCGCCGAGATCCTCGCGGCAGCCGATGCGGCGCTGGTGGAGGGTGACGCGGCGGGCGCCGCCCAGGTCTATGCCCAGGTGCTCGGCGCCGAGCCGGAGAACCTGCATGCCCTCGCCGGCCTCGCCCGCTGCGCCGTGGAGACGGGCGACCTCGACCAGGCCAAGGCGATCCTGGAGCAGGTGCCGGCCGACAAGGCGAACGACAAGTCGGTGGTGGCGGCGAAGGCGGCCCTCGATCTGGCTGCGCAGGCCGCCGATCTCGGCCCGATCCACGAGTTCGAGCACCGCCTCGCCCAGAACCCCGCCGATCACCAGGCGCGCTTCGACCTCGCCGTGGCCCTCAATGCCCAGGGCAAGCGCGAGGAGGCCGCCGACCATCTGCTGGAGATCTTCAAGCGCGATCGCACCTGGAACGACGACGGGGCGCGCAAGCAGCTGGTGCAGTTCTTCGAGGCCTGGGGCCCGATGGACGAGGCGACGCTCTCCGGCCGGCGCAAGCTCTCCTCGCTGCTCTTCCGCTAGGCGGTCGCGGCGCCCGAGGGCGCTGCGGCAGGTCACGCCGTCGGGAGGCTTGGCCTTCCGCGGTCGCGTGCCGGCGGGCCCCGACCGGGACCCGCGCCGGAAACCCATGCCCGTCCCTGACTACGGCGTGATGAGGATCGCCCCCGTCGTCGCCCGCGCCTCCGCCGCCCTGTGGGCTGCGGCGATGTCGCCGAGAGCGAAGCGCGCGCCGATGTCGACCGACACGTGGCCCGCCGCGATGGCGGCGAAGAGCTCGGCGGCGTTCTCGCGGAAGACGGCCGGGTCGGCATTGTGCGGGAAGACCGAGGGGCGGGTGAGGAAGAGGCAGCCCTTCTTGTTGAGGAGTTCGGGGTGGATGTCCGGCGCCGGGCCCGAGGCCGCGCCGTAGGACACCATCAGGCCGAAGGGTTGGATGCAGTCGAGCGACTTCAGGAACGTGTCCTTGCCGACCGCGTCATAGACCACCCGCGCCTTGCGGCCACCGGTGGCGGCGAGCACGGCGGCCGGCCAGTCCTCCTGCCGGTAGTCGACGGCGTGGTCGGCGCCGATGCGCTTGGCCAGCGCGCATTTCTCCGGTCCGCCGGCCGTGGCGATCACCTCGGCGCCGAGCGCCTTGCCCCAGCGCACCAGGATCTGGCCGACGCCGCCGGCGGCGGAATGGACGAGGATGAGGTCGCCCGGAACCACGCGGTGGGTCTTGCGCAGCAGGTACTGGGCCGTCAGCCCCTTGAAGATGAGGGTCGCCGCGGCGGCGTCCGACACCGCCTCGGGCAGGATCACCAGCCGCTCGGCCGGCACGATGCGGCGGTCGGCATAGGCACCGATGCCGGCATTGATGTAGGCGACGCGGTCGCCGGGCTGCAGCGCGGTGACGCCCTCGCCGACAGCCTCGACGACGCCGGCCGCCTCGTGGCCGAGGCCCGTCGGCGTGGGGAGGGGATAGGTGCCGCGCCGCTGGTAGACGTCGATGAAGTTGAAGCCGATGGCGGTCTGGCGGATCTGCACCTCGCCCGGACCGGGCGGCGGCAGGTCGATGGTCTCGATCGCCATCACCTCCGGGTCGCCGAAGCCGTGAAGCCGAACCGCGCGTGCCGTCGCCATGGGCGTGTCTCCCTCGTGTCGTCTCGTCGTTGCCGCCGGGGGCGGGGGCGAAGCTATGCCATGGCGCCGGGCTCGCCGCCATCCGGCCGTCTTGCCACGGCCCCCATCCTTGCCGACAAAGGCGGCCGGAGGATCGCCCATGACCCAGACGCCACGTTCCGTCGCCATCATCGAGGTCGCGCCGCGCGACGGTCTGCAGAACGAGAAGGTGATGGTCTCGACGGAGGACAAGATCAGCCTCGTCGAGCGCTCCTTCGCCGCCGGATTCCGCCACGTGGAGGCGGTGTCCTTCGCCAATCCGAAGCGCGTGCCGCAGATGGCGGATGCGGAAGCGGTGATGGCGGGGCTTAGCCCCCGCTATGCCGACCGCAACCTCATCGGTCTCGCGCTCAACGCCCGCGGCGCCGAGCGGGCCGTGGCGGCGAAGTGCAGCCAGATCAACTATGTCGTGGTCGCCTCGGAGACCTTCGCCAACCGCAACCAGAACGCATCCGTCGCGGATCTCGTGAACGGCACCCGGGAGGTCGCGGCCATCGCGCGCGCGGCGGGCGTGCCCATGTCGATCTCGCTCGCCACCGCCTTCGGCTGCCCCTTCGACGGGGAGGTGCCGGTGGAGCGGGTGATGGGCATCGTGGAGGCGCTGCTGAAGAGCGATCCCTTCGACATCGGCTTCGCCGACACGATCGGCTGCGCCGTGCCGCCGCAGGTCACCGACATGCTGGCGCGCGCACGGGCTCTGTCGACCTCGGTGAAGTGGCGCTGCCATTTCCACGACACCCGCAACACCGGCGTCGCCAACGCCATCGCCGCGGTGGAGGCCGGCGTCGACTTCCTCGACGCCTCGACCGGGGGCGTCGGCGGCTGCCCCTTCGCCCCGGCGGCGACCGGCAACGTCGCGACCGAGGACCTCGTCTACGTCTTCAACCGCATGGGCATCGAGACCGGGCTCGACATCGACACGCTGCTCGACACCTCGCGCTGGCTCTCCGGCGTGCTCGGCAAGCCGCTGCCCTCGGCGCTCGGCCGGGCCGGCGTGTTTCCGGCGCGGGCCGCCTGAACCATGGAGCCCTTCACCCTCGAGGACCTGCGCGCCGCCCACGCCCTGGTGCAGACGGCCATGCCGCCGACGCCGGCCTTCGCCTGGCCGCTGCTCGCAGCCCGCTTCGGCTGCGAGGTGGTGGTCAAGCACGAGAACCATACGCCGACCGGCGCCTTCAAGGTACGGGGCGGCCTCGTCTACATCGACCGCCTGAGGCGCGAACGGCCGGAGGTGAGGGGCATCGTGTCGGCGACGCGCGGCAACCACGGCCAGAGCCTCGCCTTCGCCGCGCGGCGGGCCGGCCTGCCCGTGGTCATCGTCGTGCCGCACGGCAATTCGGTGGAAAAGAACGCGGCGATGCGGGCCTTCGGCGCCGAGCTGGTGGAGCACGGCCGCGACTTCGACGAGGCGCGGGCGCGCGCCGTCGAGATCGCGGGGGAGCGCGGCTACGAGTTTGCCGCCTCCTTCCAGCGCGATCTCGTCATGGGGGTGGGGACCTATGCGCTGGAGCTGTTCACGGCGCATCCCGACCTCGACGTGGTCTATGTGCCGATCGGCCTCGGCTCGGGCATCTGCGGGGTCATCACGGCGCGCGACCTCCTGGGCCTGACCACGGAGGTCGTCGCCGTCGTGGCCGAGAACGCGCCGGCCTATGCGCTGTCGCTGGCGGCGGGCCGGGTGGTGGAGACCAACGACGCCGCGAGCTTCGCCGACGGCATGGCGGTGCGCATCCCCAACGCGGAGGCTTTCGCGATGATCGCCCGCGGGGCGGCGCGCTGCGTCACCGTCGGGGAGGACGCCATCGCCGAGGCCATGCGCATCTACTGGACCGACACCCACAATGCCGCCGAGGGGGCGGGGGCCGCGGCCCTGGCGGCGCTGGCGCGGGAGGCGGCCGGGCTGAAGGGCCGCAAGGCCGGCGTCATCCTGTCGGGCCAGAACGTCGATCTGGCCGTGATGGGCGAAGTGCTGGCGGGGCGGACGCCGGTGGCGGCCTGAGGTCGGAGCGAGACAAGGCCCCACCCCTACCCTCCCCTCGCGGGGCGAGGGGAGGGGGACTACGGCGCTGCGCTCCGTCCGGCTTCGGCGGTGCCAGGCGCAAGGGTCGAAGAGAAGCGGTACGCAGTAGTCCCCCTCTCCGCGCGGAGCGCGGGGAGGGTAAGGGTGGGGCCTTCTCTTCTCTCATCCTCCCCACCTCGCCCCTGCGACGGCGCGCGCGCTTGCGAAAGGGCGAGGGAACGACCAGCTATGACGGCGGAGATTTCTCGATGATCCACCTTCGCTGGCTGGTGTTCGGCCTGATCGCGCTGCCCTTCCTGGAGTTCGCCACGTTCTTCTTCGTGGCGGGCAAGATCGGCTTCATCGGCGCGTTGCTCGCGGTGTTCCTCACGTCCTTCCTCGGCATCGTGCTGCTGAAGGGCGGGGCGAAGCTGCTGTTCGCCCAGGTCATGCGCTCGGGCGGCGTGGTGCTGATGAGCGGGGAGGCCGCCCGCAGCGGCATGCTCACCGCCTTCGCCGGCCTGCTCCTCGCCATTCCCGGCTTCGTCACCGACATCATCGCCGTGATCCTGCTCGTGCCGGCGCTTCGCGGCTTCCTCATGGGGCGCGGCGTCGTCACGACCGGCCAGCGCCCGCCGCCGCCCGGCGTCGTCGACCTCGAACCCGCCGACTGGCGCGAGGAGCGGCGCTCGCCCCCTGCCGACCCGCGGCTCGGCCCTCCCGGAAAAGGCTGATCGGCCCCGCCCGCCTTGCCCGCACGGGTTCCCGCGTGCTAGCGAGCCCGCCACGGATCGACCGATCACCTCGAAGCCGCCGCCTGCGGCGCCACCGGAGATTTCCTGATGACCCCGAACGGCGACACCGCCCTCGAAGCGGCCCCGCAGCTCAACGTCCTCGCCCAGTACGTGCGCGACTTCTCCTTCGAGAACCGCAATGCCCCGCGCTCGCTGATGCCGCAGAGCGACCAGCCGGCGATCAACATCCAGATCAACGTCAACGCCAATCCGATGAGCGAGCAGGAGTTCCAGATCGAACTCACCATCGAGGGCGACGCCAAGACGAAGGAAATGACGCTCTTCAAGTTCGAGCTCGTGTTCGGCGGCATCTTCCGCATCGCCAACGTGCCGCAGGAGGCCGTCCACCCGATCGTGCTGATCGAGTGCCCGCGCCTGCTCTTCCCCTTCGCGCGCCAGATCATCGCCAACGCCACCCGCGACGGCGGCTTCCCGCCGCTCTATCTCGACCCGGTCGACTTCGCCGCCCTCTACCGCCAGCGCATGGCCGAGACCGGCGGCCAGATGCCGGGCGGCGCGCCGCTGACGCAGTGAGCGCCTTCGGATCGCGACACGATGAGAGCCGGGCCCTGTGCCCGGCTTTTTTCGTCGCGCTGGCCCGCACGGGGGCCGGCCGATGACCGGGCCGATCCTCGACCGCGCCGCCTTCATCCGCACCCATACGCGCCTCCTCACCACGCCGCATGCGCCGGAGATCTCGCTCCACCTCGCCGACGAGGCGACGGCGCTGTGGCAGAAGACGGAGGACGAGCTCGGCGAGATCGGCCTGCCGCCGCCGTTCTGGGCCTTCGCCTGGGCCGGCGGGCAGGCGCTGGCGCGCTACGTCCTCGATCACCCGAAGATCGTGGTGGGCAAGCGCGTTCTCGACGTCGCGACCGGCTCCGGCCTCGTAGCCATCGCCGCCGCGAAGGCCGGCGCGCGGGCGGTGACGGCGGTGGACATCGACGCCTTCTGCGCCGTGGCCGTCGGGCTCAATGCGGCGGCGAACGGGGTCCATGTCACGGCCGAGACGCGCGATCCCGTCGGCAGCGACGAGGGGTTCGACGTGATCCTCGCCGGCGACATCTGCTACCAGCGCGACATGACGGACGCGATGATGGGCTGGCTCAAACCGCTCGCGGCGCGCGGGACTGTCGTGCTGATCGGCGATCCCGGGCGCACCTACCTGCCGAAGACCGGGCTCGAGAAACGCGCCGAATACGAGGTGCCGGTGACGCGGGCGCTGGAGGACCTCGAGATCAAGCGCACGGCGGTCTGGGCCCTCTCCGGCGCTTAGCCGGCTGCTCGCAAATCTTTGATCATTCCACGAAAATTGCGGGGATGCGCCACAGTGTCGCCGCGACCATCTGGTCCCTTGGCGCCGTCGTATCACCGTCGCCGAGCCAAGGGAGGCCACAATGCAGCTGACAGCGGAAGTTCGTCCGAGCGCTTTCGAGGGCAAACCCTTCAAGGTCGTGTTCCGCAAGGCCGACCAGGTCGTGGCGGAATGGCCGGTCTCGTCCGTCAAGGCCGGCGAGGAACGGATCGCCGAGACGCTCGGCGCCATCGCCTGCGCCAAGGCGCCGAAGGGCACGCCCTGCCACGCGGGCTGACCCGTGCTCCCGCGCTTGACCCGCCCGGCCGGGCGGTGACAGACAGGTGCCGATGCAGCCTGCGGGGACCCGACACACGTGACCTCACCGACGAGCGGCGCACCCGATCCCGTCGCGCCGCAGCCGCATGAGGCGGGGGCGATCGCCTCCCGCCTCGCGGCCGTGTGGCACGACAACGTGGCGCGCCCCGTCCGCGCGCTGAAGACCGCCTACCTGCCGCTCCTGCTCGTCTATTTCGCCTATGGCGCCCTCGGCGTCATCGACGTGGCGCGGGACATGTGGGTCAAGGAGAGCCTGTCGCTGTCGCCGGCTGAACTCGCCGGCATCGGCGTCTGGCTGAGCCTGCCCTGGACCATCAAGATGGTCTTCGGCCAGCTGGTGGACAGCGTTCCCCTCTTCGGCTCGCAGCGGCGGGCCTATGTGCTGATCGGCGCCGCGCTGGTGGCGCTGGGGCTGCTGACGCTCGCCGGCTCCGCGGGCGGATGGCTCGGGGCGCTGAGGCCGGATCAAGCCTTCGTCCTCGGCGCGCTGCTCATCGTCCTCGGCGCCGTCATCCAGGACGTGGTGGCCGACGCCATGTCCTCGGAGGTGGTCGCCCGCACCGACGAGAAGGGCGAGCCGCGGCCCGACGGCGAGATCCGCGCCGAACTCGGCATGGTGCAGGTGCTCGGCCGCCTGGCGCTGGGCATCGGCATCCTGTCGGTCGCAGGCCTCTCCGGCTGGCTTGCCCAACACCTCACCCGCGAGCAGGTGTTCCTCTGTGGCCTCGTCATTCCGGCCGTGTCCGCCATCGGCATCCTCGCGGCCTCGACGGAGACCGCCGAGCGGCGGCCCCTCGACTGGCGCATCCTCGGCGGCGGCATCGCCTTCGGCGGCTTCGTCGTCGCGGTGGCGCTCCTCGGCGTGCCCTATGCGCAGGAGGTGGTCTTCGTCGGCTCCATGGCGATCGTGCTGACGATGCTGCACCTCGTCACCCGCGACATCGACCCGAAGACGCGGCGCGCCATCATTTTCGCCTCGGTGATCATCTTCGCCTTCCGGGCGACGCCCGGCGTCGGCGACGGCTATTTCTGGTGGTCGCTGGACGTGCTGAAGTTCGACGAGGCCTTCTACGGCGTGCTGCGGCAGACCGGGGCGGTGCTGGCCATCGCCGCCATGTGGCTGTTCTCCAAGCAGCTGACGGAATATTCGGTCACCACTGTGCTGTTCTGGATCGCGGTCGCCGGCACGATCCTGTCGCTGCCCAATATCGGCCTGTTCTACGGCCTCGCCGACTGGACGCAGGCGACCTTCGGCTTCGGCGCACGCACCATCGCGGTCGTGGATGCGGCGACCTCCTCGCCCTTCGCGCAGCTGTCGATGATCCCGCTGCTCACCCTCATCGCCTACTACGCGCCGGAGGGACGGCGGGCGACCTGGTTCGCGCTGATGGCCTCGCTGATGAATCTGGCGCTGGTGGCCGGGCAGCTGCAGACCAAGTACCTCAACCAGATCTTCACGGTGGGCCGCGGCAACTATGCCGAGCTCGGCGAGCTCCTCATCACCGCGACGGTCATCGGCTTCGTCGTGCCCGTCGCGGTGATTCTGATGTTCCGCAAGCGCGTGTGAGGCCTCAGGTCGCGCGGCGGTAGTCCGAGCGCATGAAGACGTGCCACGAGCCGTCCGGCTGGCGCACCTGCCCGCGGAACTCGTAGTGGTCGTCGGACTTCACCTCGATGATGTCCTGGTAGGTGGCCGTCGTACCGTCGCCGGAGAAGGACGGCCCGTCCGCCTGCAGCGTCAGCACCTTGCCGGCGGCGTCGAGTTCGCCGTCATAGACCCAGAGGTTCGCCATCATCGAACCGACCCAGGTGCCGACATAGCGGCCCGTCGCCGGATCGTAGCCGATGGTCAGCAGCATGTTCGCCTCGCCCCCGCCCGGCATCTCGCCGGTGCCCTGACCGACGATCCAGAACCCGCCGAGGGAGGTGAAGGTCTGCCGGCCCTTGAGCTTCTTTCCCGGATTTTCCGGGCAGTCGTGGTCGTAGTCCCAGGTGCCGATGAAGCGCTGCAGCCAGGCGTGCTCCTTCTGCGGTTCTCCGAACATGGCGTTTCTCCTCTTGCCGGTTGGTCTTGGGGGGAACTCGTGAGGCGTCAGCCCTCCGCGCGCCGCTTGAGGGCGGCGAGGCCGGCCTCGAAGTCGGGACCCACCATGCGCTCCATGCTGAAGACGAGGCTCATCAGCTTGGCGACGAAGGGCTGGGGTCCGGACATGGCCCAGGTGACGCGGGTGCCGGCAGCCTCGGGGGCGAGGGTGAATTCGGCGAGGTTGTGGGCCTCGAAGGGTTTGAGGAAGTCGAGCTTGATGGCGACGCGCCGCGGCGCGTCCTCGACGATCTCCATGCGGCCGGTGCCCACCTGGCCGTTGCCCTCCCAGCCGTAGACGGCGCCGACGCCGGCCTCTGCACCCGACAGGGTGCGCTTCATGGCGGGGTCCTTGGCCTCCCAGGGCGACCAGTCGCGCCAGGCGCGGAAGTCGGCGATCAGCGGGCGGATGGTCTCAGGCGGCGCGGCGATCACGGTGGACCGCTCGAGGCGGAAGTGGTCCGGCCGGGTCGCGGCATAGGCGAGAAGGCCGCCGATGGCGATGAGGACGGCGGCGAGCGCGTAGAGCATGGGCCCTCTCCAGGTCACCGGGTCACGCCTTCGCCGGCAGGGCGCTGGCGAAGCTCCAGGAATGGCCGAAAGGATCGACGATCTGGGCATAGCGGTCACCCCAGAAGGCGTCGTGGGGCGCGATGACCGTGGTGGCGCCGGCCTTCATGGCGCGATCGTACCAGGCGTCGCAGTCGTCCACGACGAGGTGCATGGTGACGGAGACGCCGCCGACGCGGGGCGGCGGGCCGAAATTGGCGCCGGGAAAGACGTGCTCGGGGAAGTCGTCGTGGAGGAAGACCGTGGAGCCGTTGATGGTGAGCGCGGCGTGCAGCAGCCGCTTGCCGTCGTCCGCGGGAACCCGCGCCAGTTCGGTGGCGCCGAGGGCGGTCGCATAGAAGGCGATGGCCTCGGAGGCGCCCTCGACGTTCAGGTGGGGGATGACGGCTGTTCCGGCCATGGGGCTCTCCTCGACGGTCTTTCACTTAACTCATAGGTTAAGTATCTGGGGGCGGGGATGTCAAGCCGGGACGGCGATCGCCCGCCGCCCCGGCCGGGGTCAGCCCCGGAACCAGAAGCCCGCGACCATGCCGACTGCGAAGATCACCAGCACGGCGTTGCGGTAGAGCCGGTCCCAGCGGTCGTAGCGCACCGGTGCCAGTTTCAGGACGTCGAACTCCTCGCGGCCAGCCGGCGCGGGCTGCGGCTTCGCCGCGCCGCCGGCTTCGGAGGGGGGCGCGGCAGGCTTCGGACGGTCGGGTGTGGGGGGCCTTGGAACCTCGGTGGCGGTCAGGTCGATGGTGACCGGCGCCGGTGTGCGGCGGGTGTCTCTCTGCTGGATGGACATGGATAGCTCTGTGTCGAAAGCCACGGGTCGCGACGGCGCGCGACGCCCCCGGCGCCGCAGGGCGGCCGGTCGGGTGGCATGAAGGGAAAGGGGTGGAGTGCGGGCGTCAGGCCGCGGGGGGCGCGCGCGCCTCGGGCCGCAGCCGCACGCCGGGGCGGTGCGGGGCTGAGGCGGCGACGGGCTGCGTGGCTTCGCTCGCGGTGAGCGCCTGCCCGGGCCGGCGGGGCGGCGGCGCCGCACCGGGATCGTCGGGGCCGCCGGCGCGGTCGTCGGCCGCCAGTCGGCGCTTGAGGGCGGGCGCCTCGCTCTGGCGCAGGACCGCGACGTCGCCCGCCGCGCGCTCCAGCACGGCGCCGCCCGGAACGGGGGCGTGGAAGCGCGCCTGGGGGGCGCCGGCCGCGAGGCCCGCCGCGAGCAGGACCAGGGCCGCCAGCCACAGCCGCGCGCGGCCGAGGCCGGCCGCCCAGGGCGGCAGACGGAGGCTGGCCTTCGCTGGTGTCGGTCCCCTCGGGTCGGTCATCGCCCGTTTCTGTGCACCGAATCCGGCGGAAATGCGAGGCCCGGGCCGGCTGCGTGCCGATGGCTGCAGTGCCTGTCGCACGCTTCCGTTTTCCAAACGTCACGTTTTCGGCTATGATGCGTGCTTGTGGCGCCCTCGCGGCGCGAAGCAGAGAGGATTGGACCCTGTCCACCACAACCCTGCCGGGGCCGACCGCCAGCGCGTCGCCCTCCGGGACTCCGACGGCTAGCCCCGCTCCCGCGGACGTCCTCCAGCTCGTCCTCGACACCTTGGAAGAGAACAAGGCCGAGGAAATCCAGGCCATCGACCTCAAAGGCAAGACCTCCATCGCCGACGCGATGGTGGTGGCCTCCGGGCGTTCGCATCGCCACGTCGGCGCGCTGGCCGACTATCTGATGAAGGCGCTGAAGGAAAAGGGCGTCGGACAGCTCCGCGTCGAGGGCCTGCCGGCCTGCGACTGGGTGCTGGTGGATGCCGGCGACGTCATCATCCACGTGTTCCGGCCCGAGGTGCGCACCTTCTACAATCTCGAGAAGATGTGGTCCGCGGCCCGTCCGGGCGACCGGCTGGCCGGCTGATCGCTGCGCCTCGATCCGGAGCGCCGGCATGCGGCTGATCGTCGTCGCCGTCGGGCGCGCCAAGGCGGGGCCTGAGAGCGAGCTCGCCGCCCGCTACCAGGAGCGTGCGGCCAAGGCCGGCAAGAGCCTCGGCTTCCGCGCCGTAGAGACGGTGACCCTCGACGAGAGCCGCCTGCCGGACACCGCTGCCCGCAAGGGCGAGGAGGCGGCGGCCATCCGCCGCGTGCGGGCCGGGCGGCTGATCCTGCTCGACGAGCGCGGAAAGAGCCTCGGCAGCGCCGATTTCGCCGCGTTGCTCGGACGCTGGAAGGATTCCTCCGAGGAGGCGGCGACGCTGGTCGTCGGCGGGCCCGACGGGCTCGACCCGGCGCTGCGGGCCGAGGCGGACCTCGTCCTCTCCTTCGGCGCGATGACCTGGCCGCACCAGCTCGTGCGGATCATGGCGCTGGAGCAGCTCTACCGCGCCGTCACCATCCTCGCCGGCCATCCCTATCATCGCGTCTGACGGTACCGGGGCCTTCCAGGCTCTCCCGACGCGTCGCGTCCTGTGGACAAAGGCCCTGCGGACGCCGCCGCGGGTCTCGACAGACAGGCTCTTACGCTGTCATCCAACCTTCACTAAAGTGTCACGCGTCCGTCGTCTGGCGGACCCAGAACGGCGCGGCCCTTGCCGCAAGCCGCACCGCCGCCGCAAGGCGTCTGTTGGGAGGACTATTTCCGATGTTCAACCGTCGTTCGATGCTCGCGGCCGCCGCCGGAGCGATGCTGGCCGCGAGCCCCGCCGCAGCGCAGGTCGAGATCCAGTGGTGGCACGCCATGACCGGTGCCAACAACGAGGTCGTCAACAAGCTGGCGCAGGACTTCAACGCCTCGCAGCGCGAGTTCCGGGTCGTGCCGACCTACAAGGGCTCCTATCCCGACACGATGAATGCCGGCATCGCCGCGTTCCGCGCCGGCAACGCCCCGCACATCCTCCAGGTCTTCGAGGTGGGCACCGCGACGATGATGGCCGCCCGCGGCGCCATCAAGCCGGTGTTCCAGCTCATGGCCGAGGCCAACGAGCCCTTCGATCCCAAGGCCTACCTGCCGGCGGTCGCTGGCTACTATTCGACCTCGCGCGGGGAGATGCTGTCCTTCCCGTTCAACTCGTCGTCCTCGGTGATGTGGTACAACAAGGACGCCTTCCGCCGGGCTGGCCTGAACCCGGACCAGCCGCCGAAGACCTGGCCGGAAGTGTTCGATGCCGCCAAGAAGCTGCGCGCCGCCGGCTATGACAAGTGCGGGTTCTCCTCCGCCTGGATCACCTGGCTGAACATCGAGCAGTTCTCGCTCTGGCACAACGTGCCGCTCGCCACCCGCGCCAACGGCATCGACGGCTTCGATACGGAGCTGCGCTTCAACTCGCCGCTGCACGTGCGCCACCTGCAGAACCTCATCGACCTGCAGAAGGACAACACCTTCTCCTATTCGGGCCGCACCAACACCGGCGAGGGCCGCTTCACCTCCGGCGAGTGCCCGATCTTCCTGACCTCGTCGGGCTTCTACGGCAACGTCAAGGCGAACGCGAAGTTCGACTGGGCCAATGCGCCGATGCCCTACTATCCGGATGCGGCCGGCGCGCCGCAGAACTCGACGCTGGGCGGCGCCTCGCTCTGGGTCATGGGCGGCAAGCCCGCCGCCGAGTATCGCGGCGTTGCCAAGTTCTTCGCCTTCCTGTCGCAGACCGAACGCCAGGCGAAGCTGCACACCGACTCCGGCTACCTGCCGATCACGCAGGCCGCCTACGAGCAGGTGAAGGCCTCCGGTTTCTACCGCGAGAACCCCTATCTCGAAACGCCGATCCTGCAGCTCAACAACAAGCCGCCGACCGAGAACTCGCGCGGCCTGCGCCTCGGCAACATGGTGCAGATGCGCGACGTCTGGGCCGAGGAGTTCGAGGCGGCGCTGGCCGGGCAGAAGAGCGCCCAGGCGGCGCTGGACGCGGCGGTCTCGCGCGGCAACGTGATGCTGCGCCAGTTCGAGCGCACCGTCTCCCGCTGAGATCACACACATCCGGCACCGGGGCGGGTCCGACCCGCCCCGGTCCGTCTTTTCGGGGGACCTGAATGGAAAAGCGCGTTGTCTTCGACGGCAAGCTGCTGCCCTACGCGCTTCTGATGCCGCAGCTCCTCATCACCATCATCTTCTTCTACTGGCCGGCGGCGCAGGCGGTCTGGCAGTCCTTCTTCATCCAGGATGCCTTCGGCCTGACGATGCAGTTCGTCTGGTTCGAGAACTACAGCGTCCTCTTCGCCAATCCCGACTATTACCGCTCGATGGTCACGACGCTGGTCTTCTCCTGCCTCGTCACCTTCTTCTCGCTGTCGATCGCGCTGATGTTCGCGGTCCAGGCCGACAAGCACATCAAGGCCGCGGGGGCCTACAAGACCTTCCTGATGTGGCCCTATGCGGTCGCCCCGGCGATTGCCGGCGTGCTCTGGCTCTTCATGTTCCAGCCCTCCCTCGGCCTCGTCGCGCAGGCGATCCGCGCGCTCGGCGTCGACTGGAACCCGCAGCTCAACGGCGGCCACGCCATGACGCTGGTGGTGATGGCCGCGACGTGGAAACAGATCAGCTACAACTTCCTCTTCTTCCTCGCCGGCCTGCAGTCGATCCCGAAGAGCGTCATCGAGGCCGCCGCCATCGACGGGGCGCGGCCGGCGCGGCGGTTCTGGACCATCATCTTCCCGCTGCTGTCGCCGACCACCTTCTTCCTGCTGGTCGTCAACATCGTCTACGTCTTCTTCGACACGTTCGGCATCATCGACTCGGTCACCGGCGGCGGCCCAGCCCAGGCGACCACGACGCTGGTCTACAAGGTCTTCTCCGACGGGCGCCTGGGCGGTGACCTCGGCGGATCGGCCGCCCAGTCGGTGATCCTGATGATCCTCGTGATCGGCCTCACCGCCATCCAGTTCCGCTACATCGAGCGCAAGGTCCAGTACTGATGGTCGAGCGCCAGAGCCTCTTCTCGTTCCTGCCGCACGTGATCCTGCTCATCGGGATCTTCATCGTCGCCTTCCCGGTCTATGTGGCCTTCGTCGCCTCGACCTGGGACCCGGCGACCATCTCCAACGGGCAGATGCCGCTGTGGCCGGGGCCGCATCTCGTCGAGAACTACACGCAGACCCTGTTCCAGGGCACGGCCAAGTCGTCACGCGAGCCGGTCGGCATGATGATGCTGAACAGCCTCATCATGGCGCTGACGATCGCCATCGGAAAGATCGCCATTTCGATCATCTCGGCCTTCGCCATCGTCTATTTCCGGTTTCCCTTCCGGATGGCGGCGTTCTGGGTGATCTTCGTCACGCTGATGCTGCCCGTCGAGGTGCGCATCTATCCGACCTACAAGATCGTCGCCGATCTCGGCCTGCTGGACAGCTATCTCGGCCTCACCGTGCCGCTGATCGCCTCCGCAACCGCGACGCTGCTGTTCCGTCAGTTCTTCATGACCGTGCCCGACGAGCTGGTGGAGGCCTCGAAGATCGACGGGGCGAGCGCCATGCAGTTCTTCAAGGACACGCTGCTGCCGCTGTCGATCACCTCGATCGCGGCGCTGTTCGTCATCCAGTTCATCTACGGCTGGAACCAGTATCTCTGGCCGCTGCTGATCACCACCCGCGAGAGCATGCAGACCATCGTCATCGGCATCAAGAAGATGATCGTGACGCAGGACGCCCTGACGGAGTGGCAGATCGCCATGGCGACCGCCGTGCTGGCCATGCTGCCGCCGGTGCTGGTGGTGATCCTGATGCAGCGGCTCTTCGTCAAGGGCCTGGTCGAGACCGAGAAGTGAGGCAATTCCGATGAGCGAGGTCGTTCTCGACAAGGTGCGGAAGGTCTATGCCGGCGGGGTGGAGGCCGTGCGCGGCGTCGACATCCACGTGCCGGCGGGCGCCTTCTGCGTGCTGGTCGGCCCCTCCGGCTGCGGCAAGTCCACGCTGCTGCGCATGATCGCGGGGCTGGAGACCATCACCGGCGGCGAGTGCCGCATCGGCGCGCGGCGGGTCAACGAGCTGGAGCCGGCCGAACGCGACATCGCCATGGTGTTCCAGAACTACGCGCTCTATCCGCACATGAGCGTCTACGACAACATGGCCTATGGCCTGAGGAACCGCGGGACGCCCAAGCCGGAGATCGACGAGCGGGTGAAGGAAGCCGCGCGGATCCTCGAGATCACGCCCTTCCTCGACCGCAAGCCGCGGGCGCTCTCCGGCGGCCAGCGCCAGCGCGTCGCCATGGGCCGTGCCATCGTGCGCAAGCCGCAGGTGTTCCTGTTCGACGAGCCCCTGTCCAACCTCGACGCCAAGCTGCGCATCCAGATGCGCGTCGAGATCAAGAAGCTGCAGCGGGCGCTGGCGGTCACCTCCGTCTACGTCACCCACGACCAGCTGGAGGCCATGACCCTCGCCGACGTGCTGGTGGTGATGAACAAGGGCGAGGTCGAGCAGACCGGCGCGCCGCTCGACATCTACGAGAAGCCGGCCTCCACCTTCGTCGCCAGCTTCATCGGCGCGCCGCCGATGAACCTCGTGCCCGTCGAGGCGGGGGAGAACCGGCCGAAGGCCGAGGGCCTCACCGGCGGCCTCGGCCTCGCGGTGCCCCCGGGCGGGGCGATCCTCGGCGTCAGGCCCGAGCATCTCATGGTGGTGACGGGCGCGGTGCCGGAGGACTCTCTCGGCATCACCTTCCCCGTCTCGGCGGTGGAGGCGGTGGGCGCGGAGACCTTCGTCTACGGCCCCATCGGCGGCACCGGCCAGGACATCATCGCCCGCCTGCCCGGCAAGGCGCTGCTGGCGCCGGGAACGCCGGTGTCGGTGGCGGCGAGCGCCGAGCATCTGCACCTCTTCGACAGGCAGACGGGCAAGCGCATCGGGCCGTGAGACCCGCGGCACCGCCGCGCACGGCTTCAACTCCTCCCGTCCCGGCCAACCTTGCGAGCGGGCGGACCCGTCGCCATATTCGGGAACCGCCGGTGGTTTCCGGTGCGCCGGGTGCCTTCGGGGCCCGGCCGATGTCGCTCACACGAGGACTTCGCCCATGTCGCGCGTGCCGTCCCTGTCATCGCCCTTCCTGCTGGGCTTCGACCAGCTCGAGAGGGTCCTGGACCGGGTCACCAAGGGGGCCGAGGGCTATCCGCCCTACAATATCGAGCGCATCGCCGCGTCGACCCAGGGGCCTGAACGCCTGCGCATCACCCTCGCCGTCGCCGGCTTCACGCGCCAGCAGCTCGAGGTGACGGTGGAGGAGAACCAGCTCCTCATCCGCGGACGCCAGCAGGACGACGCCGACGAGCGCGACTATATCCACCGCGGAATCGCGGCACGCCAGTTCCAGCGGGTCTTCGTTCTCGCTGATGGCATGGAGGTCATGGGAGCCGACCTGAAGAACGGGCTCCTCTCCGTCGATCTCGCGCGCCCCGAGCCCGAAAGGATCGTGCGGCGGATCGACATCGCGGCACAGGACTGACCCACGACGGTGAGTTCGTTCCGCTCCAACCTGCCTTCAAGGAGGTTCGACCCATGATCGACCGTTCCCCCATCACTCCCGAAACCCTGGCCCAGCTCGGCGTGGCGAAGGTCGCCTATGTGAAGCCGATGCGCTCGGACGAGATCACGCGGATGTTCCCGCAGGCGCCGGCCCTGCCGCCGGGCCTCGATCTCTTCGCCCTGGTCTCCGCCGACGGCATGCCGATCATGGTCACCGACCGTCGCGAAGACGCGGTGGCGAACGCCTGGCAGAACGAACTGGAAACGGTCAGCCTGCACTGACGACGATGACGGCGGGCCGGGGAGACGCGGCCCGTCAGCCGTTCGCGGCCGAGCTCTCCCGCACCTGCCAGAAGCGCAGGACGCGCAGGGCCGTATGCGTCGTGAGTTTCGAATAGCTCTCGCGCGCCTCTTCCAGCGTCGCGGGAGCGAGCCCTGTGGCTCCCGGCCGCGTCTGCAGGATGGCGCGCAGGGTCGGCCAGGAGAGCCCGGCGGCCCGGGCGAGGATCAGGATCGGATCCGGCCGGTCGCCGACGAACAGACGCTCCACCATCTCCAGGGGGACGCCGCAGAGGACGGAGAGGCTGCACACGGTCTCATCGAACTTGCCGGCCTCCGCATAGGCGCGCAGCTCGTCCTCCCCGAGGGCGCCGCGGCCGTGCTGGACGACGATGGCGCGGTGAATGGCGGTGTAGTCCCGCGCGCCGTCCGCCGTGCCGACGGCGATGCGGTCGGCGACGCCGGCGATGGCGCCGGGGAGCTGCACCTTCTCGCGCGCCGTGGTGGAGGCCACCAGGCGCTTGCGCACCTCCTCGCGGGCGGAGGAGAGAATGACGCGGAACAGATAGGGCGGGATGTCCTTGCGCAGGCCGACGCACTCGGCCAGCAGATCGTCGTCCCTGGAGCGCTCCACCAGCGCGTCGTAGCCCTTGGCGGAGAAGCGGGCGCCCTCGTTGGCGGCCACCGACATGGCGACCCGCGAATCGCCGCGCTCCACGAGAACGTCGGTCACCTTCTCGGCCACCGTCTTGCGACCGGCGATGGCGAGCATGTGCTCCTGGCTCTTGGTGCGGGCGATGGAGGCGAGGGTGGTGTCGTCGAGCTGGGAGGACAGCATCAGGATGGGGCGGGCGACGTCGATCTCGTCGTCCTGCGCGAGGCTGCGGATGATCGTCTTCGGGGCGCTCATCACGGGAGCGAGGCGCTCGGCCAGCTCGCGGCGAACCGCCTTCTCCATGGCGCTGGACAGGCGGAGGATGACGTCGTCGAAGAGTTCGATCTGGGATTCGGTGTAGCGCTCGGCGTCGCGCAGGAAGAGGTCCGTAACCCGCCTCAGCGTCTCGACGCGCCGGCCGCTGGTGCCGCGCGAGATCGCATCTTCAAGTTCCTCGATGATGGATGCCGACGGCATTTCCCTGTAATTCCCTCACAATACTTGCGAAATATGCACAGGCGAATGGTATCGACCGCGCATTAAGAAGAGGTTGCAGGAAACCCGCGGAAACGATGCGGACCCCACGACGGCCGCGGATCGGCGCTCCCGGCGGGCGTCGCGACGGGGGTGTGAAAAACTTCGCGCGATGCGCTTGATGCCCGCAACGAAATATGCAAAACACGCGCTCCTTGAGCGGCGAGCCCGCTCGAGCACCCGGCGGACGACCCATCATCCGCCCGTTCCCGCGGGAACAATTGGGGCCATAGCTCAGCTGGGAGAGCGCTTGCATGGCATGCAAGAGGTCGGCGGTTCGATCCCGCCTGGCTCCACCAAACCCTCCCTCAGCCGTTCTGCCAGAACCGACGTGAGCCATCGCGTCGCGCCCCACCGCCGTGTCCGTCAGCCGACGGCGTGCGCTGCGCCCTGTTCAGAGCGATTCCAAGGTCAGGATGATCCTGTTGCGGTCGTCCTCCAGTTGATCCATAAGACCTTCCGCGTTTCGGCTGCCATTCGACAGACGAACTGCCCAAGCCTGACTGGCCCGCTGCGATAATCGCAGCGGGTCTTTTTCATGATTCAAAAGAACTGCGGCGTGTTACATTCGAATACGCAAAAGTTTCGTGCTGTTGTCGTGTTGCAACAGCGGTAAAACTTGCTACGTCGTGGTGGGTTGCCGCACGGTCCCCGTGTCGCTGACTCGTTGAGCCATGCTGCGCCCGGCGCCGCGGATGTCACCGCATAGAAACTCTCATGTATGACGATCAATCGAGTCAAGGATGACGACGAGCGACGACCATTCGCTGGAATCATTCAGTCTTAATGCGCGACGTTTGTAACAATCGATGGCTATTATATTCATCATATAATGTGGCAGAGACAATTTATAATAGGTCGAAACTGGTGACGTCCTCAAAAATCGCATTGGAACCGTGAAGGCCGGCTGTTATGCGCCGGCCATGGGCCCGTTCAACCTGCCGGCACACGGCCCGGTTTCGCCCTCGCATTTCAAAGGTTTGCGCTCATGACACGTTTCGCCCGTTCCCTGACGGCCAGCACGGCTGTCGGGCTGATCGTCGCGGCAGGTTGCCTGCCGTCCCTCGCCCAGGACGGCGCCGCCGGCGCCACGTCCGAGATCGTCGTCGTCGGGCGCGGCGAGGGAGAAGGTCCCGGTACCCCCGCCACGCAGGTCAATTCCGAGCGGCTGGACCAGGAGGGCCGCCAGCGCCTCGACAACACGCTGAGGACCGTCCCCGGCGTCTTCACCCGACAGAACGCCCAGCAACCCGGCGTGGCGGTGAACATCCGCGGCTTCGAGGGATCGGGCCGCGTCAACATGTCGATCGACGGCGTGCGCCAGAACTTCCGCTTCACCGGCCACGAGGCCGGCGGCTTCACCTATGTCGATCCCAATTTGCTGGCGGGCATCGACGTGGTGCGCGGCGAGGTGACGGGCGTCGGCGGCGGCGCCCTCGCAGGCCGCGTCAACTTCCGCACCCTCGACGTTCAGGACGTCGTCTTCGGCAACAAGAACTGGGGTGTGCTCAGCCGCTTGTCCATCGGCAGCAACGGGGCCGGCCTGTCGGAGATGATCTCGGGCGCCTACCAGGGCGCCAATGTCGGCGTCATCGGGGCCGTCAGCAAGCGCAACTCGACCGACTATCGCAGCGGTGACGGCACGCTGGTCGCCAATTCCGGGCAGGACCTGGTGTCCGGCCTGTTCAAGACCAATCTCGCCTTCGGCGAGGGACACACGCTGCAGCTCGGCGGGGTCGTCTACAACAACGACTTCTTCGCCAACTCCTACTTCCAGACGCTGCAGAACCAGACCTTCACGCTGAAGTACCGCTACGACGCGCCGAGCCCGCTGGTCGATCTCCGGGTCAACGTCCACTACAACAACCTGCGCATGCACTATACGGGATCGGCGACGGGCACCGGCTCGGCGCTCGGCCGGAAGATCCAGGACAGCGGGATCGGCTTCGACGTCTCGAACGTCGCCCTGTTCGACGTCGGCGCCGTCGGCATCCGCAACCAGACGGGCGTCGAGTATTTCCACGACACCGTCACCGGCGACACCAGCGGCGTGAACCCGTCGAGCGGGCGCAGCTCCGTCGGCGGCGTCTTCACCGACACCACGTTCCGCTATGGGATCGTCGATGTGGTCGCCGGCCTGCGCTACAATTTCTACACGCTGCGGGGCGAAGGCACGCTGCCGCCGCTCGGCGCCTACAGCGTCGACCAGTCCCGCGGCAGCGTCGATCCGAAGCTGACGCTGGCGGTCAACGTGCTGCCCTGGCTGCAGCCCTACGTCACCTGGGGCCGCTCCATGCGGGCGCCGACGTTGCAGGAGACCATGCTGGGCGGCAGCCATCCGGGCGGCGCCACGGCGACCATGTACCCGAACCCCAACCTCGTGCCGGAGAAGTCGCAGGGCTGGGAGCTCGGCTTCAACGTGCGCCGTGAAGGGATCTTCACGGCGAGGGACCGGTTCCGCGGCCGCGCGAACGTCTACCTGAAGAACGTCGAGGACTACATCGTCGGGCAGTATCTCGGCACTGCGAGCCCGGCCGGCACCTATTACGTCAACGTGGCGGGCACCAGCCGGGTCCAGGGCGTGGAGCTGGAAGCCGACTACGACGCCCGGGTGGTCTTCGCCCGGCTCGGCTATGCCCATGCCGACAGCAAGCTGCCGTCGCAGTTCGCGGGCCTGGGAGCAGGCCAGTACCTGCCCAAGCACACCCTGACGATCACCGCCGGCGCGCGGCTGCTCGACGAGCGCCTGACGGTCGGGGCGCAGTACAAGTACGTCTCGGCAGGCCTCGTCGCCGGCTACAATTCCACCTTCACCGGCGGTCTCGCCGTGCAGGGCGGGATTCCCTACCACCTGGTCGACCTGTTCTCGACCTACAAGTTCAGCGAGCAGCTCGAGGTGTCGCTGAAGGTCACCAACCTGTTCAACGTGCAGTACACGCCCTTCCTCAACACGACGGGCGCCGGCGCGGGGCGGACCTTCCTCGCCTCGACGCAGGTGCGGTTCTGAACGACATGCGGCGGGTCTGAAGGCCCGCCGCCGGCCGCAGGACTGGCCTGCCGGGGCTACCGTCCCGGCAGGCGCGATCCGTGCTAAAGGCGGCGGCAATGGACGCCGCCCCATGACCTCGACCCCCACTGCCTCTCCGGTCCGCGGGACCACGCAGTCCGCCGAACGCCTCTTGCTCGGGCAGGTGTCGCTCGCCCATCTGGTCAGCCACGTCCACATCATGACGGTGCCGGCCCTGCTGCCGCTGCTGCCCGGGCATTTCGGCCGCAGCTTCGTGGAAATCGGCGCGGCGCTGACGCTGTTCAACCTGGTCTCGCTGGTGGTGCAGGCGCCGATGGGCTTCGTCAGCGACCGGCTGGGCGCCCGGCGGGTGCTGATCGCCGGCCTGGTGCTCGGGGGCCTCAGCTTCCTCACCCTCGCTTTCGCGCCGGGCTACGGCATGCTGCTCGCAGCCATGGCGGCGGCAGGCCTCGCCAACGGCGTCTATCACCCGGCGAACTATGCGCTGCTCGCCCGCGGCATCGACGGCAAGCGCATGGGCAAGGCGTTCTCCATCCACACCTTCGCCGGCTATCTCGGCACCGCCATTTCGCCGCCGCTCCTGCTGGGCGCCGCCGCCCTGTTCGGCGTGTCGAGGGCCTTCGCCGTGGCGGGCGTCCTCGGGATCGGCGTCGGCCTGCTGATGCTCGCGACGGGACGGGAGGCGCCGGCCGCACGGCATGAGCCGCGCGCCTCGGAAGGGACGGAGCCGACACCCCGGCCTCCGCGCGCCCGCCTCATCACCGGCACGGTGGTCGCGCTCATGGGCATGTTCGTGCTCCTGAACCTGTCGACCGGCGGCATCCAGTCCTTCTCCGCCTCGGCTCTCGTCATGGGCTACGGCATCGATCTCGCCGGCGCCAACGCGGCTCTGACCCTGTTCCTGTTCATGAGCGCGGGCGGCGTTCTCGCGGGTGGAACGCTCGCAGACCGCACCAGCCGTCACGGGGTGGTGGCGGCGGCCGCCTTTCTGGCGACGGCGGTGATCGCCGGCATCCTGGCGACGACGACGCCGACGGTCCTCGTGGCGACCCTGCTGCTCGGCCTCGCCGGCTTCCTGTCGGGGATCATCACGCCCTCGCGCGACATGCTCGTGCGCGCGGCGGCGCCCAAGGGAGCCGAGGGCATCGTCTTCGGCATCGTCTCCACCGGCTTCAACATCGGTGGGCTCGTCGGGCCGCTGCTCTACGCGGCGCTGCTCGACCAGGGCCAACCCCGCGCGATCTTCGCCGTGGCGTCAGGGTTCATGCTGCTGACGGTGGTGCTGACCCTCGTCCAGGACCGGCGGGCGCGCGCCTAGCCGGCCGGCGGTTCGGAATCCTTGGTGCCGGGCTCGGGGAACATGCCCGATCCCGGCGTCTTCTCGCGATCGATCTGGTCCTCACGGGCGTGGGGGCCCTCCGGCGGCGTCTTCGGCTTGTGCGTGCCGGGGTCGAGATGAGGCTTCTTCGGATCCTTGGTCATGCTGCATCAATGCGCGCCAGCCCGGCCGGTTCCGCGGGCCGGCGACCGCCGCCCGACGGCCGACTCGACGGCGCGCGCGGCTGTGGTCATTCTCGCGCCCCGCCGTCCGCCATCCTGCCGCGGCGCCATGAGGATCCTGCCCGTGAAGCTCTTCTTCTCCCCCGCGTCCCCCTTCGTCCGGAAGGTCATGGTCTGCGCCATCGAGCGCGGCATCGACGGCCAGATCGAAAAGCTCGG
>LNFM01003940.1_pt1 | contig 28164 bp, 23 predicted proteins | sample 596031 | NCBI WGS metagenome assembly LNFM01 (sample SAMN04254537, study PRJNA301005) | activated carbon metagenome | isolation source: dual media filters at the Ann Arbor, Michigan drinking water treatment plant | place: USA: Ann Arbor
GCCGCCGCCGGTCGCGGCTCCGGCCCCGGTGGTCGCGGCACCCACCGCCGCGGCGCCCGTCGCCCAGGCGCCTCCCGTCTCGACCACGGCCGCGGCCCCGGCCGTGGCGGCCGGCGCCACGGTCGCGACCGGCGGCGCCCTGAAGGGCCCGAAGTTCTCGTGGGGGGGCCTCGTCACGCTGGCGGCGGTGCTACTCGGTGGGCTGGCCGTCCTGCTCGGGGCGTTGCCGCTCATGTCGGCCTCGTCGAGTGCGCTCGATGCGCTGTCGCAGCGTCAGGCGCGCACGCTGGCCGGCTGGCTCGCGGCGGGGGTGCGTCCCGGGGCCACGATCGTCGACGCCGCTGTGATGGAATCGGTGCAGTCACAGCCGGGTGTCGAGCGGGCGATGGTGCTGGAGCGCGCGAGTGGGCGCGCCGTCGCGCCGGCGTCGGTCACCGGCGAGGCGTTCACGGCGCTGCCGGGGGTGGGCGAGGGGTGGCGCGACCTGACGTCGGCCCGGGTGGGGCGCGTCGACGCCTTCGCCGATGCCTACGTGCCGTCGGCCGACGGGGCCTACATCGCGTGGGTGCGCTACGAGCGGCCCTCGACCGACGACACCGGGCTGGCCATCATGGTGGCGCTGGTGGTCACGCTGGTGTTCGCCATGCTGGTCGCGCTCGTGATCAAGAAGCACACGAGAGCGACGTTGCAGCACTTCACGCGGCAGGTGGAACTGGCGGTGTCGGGCGCTTCGCCCAAGGTCATGCAGGGCACGCTGATGCCAGGGCTCGAGCGGCTGCCGGGCGTGGTGACGTATCTGCTCGAGCGCCGCCTCGGCATGTCGGGCCCGGGGGGCGCCGCTGGCCCTGGTCTGTCGGACACCGACGACCCGGCGCTGGCCGGTGGTGCGATCGCGGTGGTCGACCCGGGGCCGCCGTGGCTCGAGGTCACGCCATCGCTGACGGTGGCGGAGGCGAGCGCGCATGGCCCGGCGTCGGGAGCGCCGCTGTGGGCCACCGCGCGTGGCCGGCATCTGCTCGACGTGCTCGACAACGGGCCCGTCCGCAACGCCGTGGTCCAGGGGCTCGGCGCGCTCGGCATGCAGGCCGGCGCCGAGGCGACGGTGCCGCTGCCCGGCGAGGCGCCGATTGCCCTGCGCCGGGAGACGTCCGGCCATGTGCGCGTGACCCTTGGCGCGCGTTGAGATAAAGAGAGCCCGATGTCTTCCCACGATCGCTCGCCAGCCCGGCTCGTCCTCCAGCGCCCTGACGGGGAGGAGCTGGTGTACGCCCTCGAGCATGGCCGCTCCGTCACGCTCGGGCGCGACGCCGGCAACACCATCGTCCTGGCGTCCCAGTTCGTGTCGAAGCGCCATGCGCTGGTCGCGTGGACACCGCGCGGCGTGCGCATCGAGGACCAGGACAGCGCCAACGGCCTGACCGTCAACGGCCTGACGGTGCATGCGGCCCAGCTCTCGTCGGGCGACGTCATCCAGATTGGTGATCAGCGGCTGGTCTTCGAGGTCGAAGGACAGGCGACGGTCGCGGCCCCGTCTGCGGGCGGCGCGGCGCCCGGCGGGGGCAACAAGGGGCTCCGACTGATCCTCGCGGCCGTGCTCACGATGCTGGTGATGGTGGGTGGGCTCGCCGCCGTGTACGTGATGTTCCTGGCGCCGACCGTGGAGCAGGCGACCGTCTCGGGCACGTCGGCCCGACAGGATCCCTCGCTGCCGGCCGACACGACGATCACGCCCTTCGATTCGCCGCAGGCGCAGGCCATCGAGCAGCAGGCCCTGGCGGCCCGCGACAAGCCGGTGGACTGGCTGTTCGACGAGGGGCAGCTGGCCTACAAGAACGGTCGCCTGCTCGACGCCTACCGTCTGCTGCACGGCGCGTTGCTGCGCGACGCCCGGCACGAACAGGCGCGTCGGCTGCTGCTGCGGGTGATGGGCGAGCGCGACCTCCGGCTGCGCAGCCTGCAGGCCGCGGCCACCCGCGCCGATGAGGAACTCAAGTTCGACGAGGCCGCCCAGCAGTGGGAGGCGGTGCAGGCGCTCACGCTCGACTCCGAGTCGCTGAACGCCCGTGCCCGGACCGAAGCGGCGCGCCTGCGCCAGCGCGCGGCGCAGTGAGGCCGGGAGCAACCGAATGCCCAAGGTGATCATCTGGCGCGACGGCGCCATCGAGACCGAGTTCGACCCTGGCCACCGCGACTGGCGCATGGGGCGATCCGAGACCAACGACATCACGCTGCTCGATCCGCGCAAGTCCGTCTCGCGGTTCCACGCCGAGCTCCGCGAAGAGAACGGCCGCTGGGTCTTCATCGATCTGAACAGCCAGAACGGCAGCTGGAAGGACGGGCAGCGGGTCAACCGGCTCGTCCTCGAGCACGGGCACGAGGTGCTGTTCGGCGACTACAAGCTGTCCTTCGAGGACGCCAGGGTCGCCGCCCCGCCTCCGCTGGCGCCGAGCGAGGCGGAGGTGACCGCCGACGTGCACGTGGCAACCGCCGAAGTGCCGATTCCGCCTGACCAGACCCTGCTGATGCCGGGCAAGGTGCAGGCCTCGTCCGGGTCGGCGCCGGCGGTGGCGCCGCCACCGGTCGTGCGTGCCGCGGTCAAACCCAAGCCGCCTCGCAAGGGCGTCAACCCGGTCATCCTCGTGCTGTTCCTCGTCGCCATGCTCGGCGCTGTCGCGGCCGTGGCGTGGAAGGTGCTGTCGGGGAGCCCCGTCGAGCCACGTGTGGTGGAGAGCAGCGAGCCCGCGCCGCCCCCCGCCGCCCCTGAACCCGCCCCCGTGGCGGTGCCCGCGCCGGTGCCGGCGCCTGTGCCCGCCACGCCCGACCCGTCTGCGCCCGTGCCGCCCCCCGCGCCGGGCGCGCCCGTGGCCACGACGACGCCTGGCGCGCCCGCGGCGCCTGGCGTGGTGCCGCCGGTGACCCCGGCCCCGGGAACCCCGGTGGCTGGGCCCGGAGCGGTCGTGCCGCCGAAGGCCGCGGCCGCGCGCCCGAAGCGGACCGCGCCGGCGGCCCCCAAGGACAACCCGACGGTCGTCGCCCGGTACGAGGAGGGGCGCCGCGCTCTCGGCGCCAACCGCTTCGCCGAGGCCGAGCGTGCGTTCCAGGCCGTGCTTTCGCAGCAGCCCGCCTTCCGCGATGCGGCCGCGTTGCTCCAGCAGGCCCGAGACGGTCAGGCCGCCGCGCGCGCGCAGGCGCTCACCGACGCCCAGGCCCTCGAGGCCAACGGCGACTGGGCACGGGCCATCGCGGCCTACGAGCGGGCCGGGGCTGGCGATCAGGCCGCGGCCGCCCGCACCAAGATGACGGCCGCCGGCGACGACGCGTATCGCAAGGCGCGGCAGTTCGATGCGCGCAACAGGCCGACGGAGGCCATCGGCTGGTACCAGCGTGCCGTCGACTGGCTGCCCGAGAGCGACGGGCGAAAGGCCTCGGCCCGGGAACGCCTGGCGGCCCTGAAGGGGGGCGGCGAGTGACCGACGCCGAGCTCGATGCCCGGCTCGGCGAGCTGCTGGTGTCCTCGAAGGCGCTCGACAGCTCGCGCGTGGACACGGCGAAGGTCTACCAGCAGTCGCGCGGCGGCACGCTGGCCGGCGCCGTGCTGGCGCTCAATCTCGCGACCGACAAGGTCGTCCGCATGCTGCTCGAGGAGATCACGGGCATCAAGACGGTCGATCCGTCGCTGATGACGGTCTACCCGGACTTCCTCGAGCGCGTCAACACGCTGATCCCGGCGCAGGTCTGGCTGGCGATGATGGCCTTCCCGGCGCAGATGGAGGTCAATCGCCTCCACGTCTGCCTGCTCAATCCGACCGACGCCCGCTATCGGCGCAGTCTCGAGTCGCTCTCGGGGTGCCAGGTCGTGCCACTGCTGGCCACCGAGCCGGCGGTGACCGCCGCCCTCACGAAGCACTACGCGGCCGCCCTGCAGGGCCAGGCGCTGCGCCACACCGGCGAGGCGTCGCTGGCCAGCGCGGAGGCCGCGTATCAGCAGGCGATCGGTGTGCCGTTCACGCAGTACGTCGACGGTGCCGCGTCGTTCGCCAATCGCACCCGCGACACCCTGGGCCAGGGCGCCCAGGGGCTGGAACTGCTCGCGCGCGAACCGGTGATCATCCGGCTCGTCCACCAGATGATCGCCCGGTCGGTCGAGGCCGGCGCCAGCGACATCCACGTCGAGCCGTCGGAAGGCCGCCTGCGCGTCCGCGCGCGCGTCGACGGCGCCCTGCGCGTGCTGCACGATCTGCCGCCGTCGGTCATCCTGCCGGTCTCCGCGCGCCTCAAGGCCATGGCCGACGTGCCGCTGACCGCCGCCAGTGCGCCCATCGACGCCCGCATCGGCTACGACCTGGTGTGGGGGCGTCCCGTCGACTTGCGCTTCTCGCTGGTGCCGTCCATCTCGGGCGAGAAGGTCGTCATGCGCGTGCTGGATCGCGCGCGGCAGCGCCGCGATCTCGGCGACCTCGGGGTCGATCCCGAGACGAAGGCCCTGCTCGAGGAAGCGTCCGATCTGCCCAACGGCCTGTTGCTGGTCACCGGTCCCACGGGCAGCGGCAAGAGCTCGACGCTCTACGCCCTCCTCGACCGGCTCAACACCGAGGACGAGTGCATCCTGACGGCGGAGGATCCGGTCGAGTCGCGCATCCTCGGCGTCACCCAGGTGCAGTGCGACGCGGAAGAACTCACCTACGCGATGGTGCTGCGCAGCTTCCTGCGGCAGGATCCCGACGTCATCATGGTCGGCGAGGTGCGCGACGCCGAGACCGCCGACATCGCCCTGAAGGCGGCCCTGACCGGCCACATGGTGCTGTCCAGCCTGCACACCAACGATGCGGCAGGCGCCGTGCTGCGCTTGCTGAACATGGGCCTCGAGTCGTTCATCGTCGCCTCGTCGCTGCGGCTGGTCGTGGCGCAGCGGCTGGTCCGTCGGCTGTGCCGCGAGTGCGCGGTGCCGCAGGAGATCGACGTGCGCACTCATCCGCTGACCGCGTCCTACGAGCGGCTCCATCACCACGGTCGCGTCACCATCCGCGAGCCGCACGGCTGCCCGGCCTGCGGCGGCGCCGGCTATCGTGGCCGCACGGGCATCTTCGAAGTGCTGAAGATCTCCGCGGCCATCGAGGACCTCGTCATGCGCCGCGCCTCGGTCTCGGAAATCCGGTCCCAGGCCTATCGGGACGGCATGCGCACGCTGCGCGAGGCCGCGCTCTCGAAGGTCCTGGCCGGCGAAACATCCCTGGCCGAGGTGCTCGAGCACACGGTCGCCGTCGACATGCCCGTCGCCGTTCCTGCCTGAATGCGAGCCAGTGCCATCGTGACCCTTGGCGGCAGTGCCACCGACCGCGGCCCCGTGCGCGAGGTCAACGAAGACCGCGTGCTGTGCGATGACCGTCTCGGCATCTACGCGGTCTTCGACGGCGTCGGCGGCCACAACGCCGGCGAGGTCGCCGCGCAGCTGGCCCTCGAGACCCTGGCCGGCTACATCGCCCGCTCGGCCACCGATGCCGACGACGACACGTGGCCGCTCGGGTGGGACCCGCGCTTCTCGGCGACCTCGAATCGCCTGCGCACGGCTGTCGTGCTCGCCAACCAGCGGGTGCATCTGGCCGCGCAATCGGACCCGGCGCTGCAGGGCATGGCGACCACCGTCGCCGCCGTGCTCGTGGCCGGCAACATCGTCTCCTTTGCGCACGTGGGAGACAGTCGCATCTACCGGCTCGATCCGGGGCCGTCCCGCCTCCTCACGGAAGACGATGCGGCCACCGTCGACCAGCTCGATGCGGCGGGCGAACGGATCGGGTCGCGGCGCGCCCTGACGCGCGCCCTCGGTGCCGAGAGCGAGGTCACGCCGTCGATGGCCGAGATGCCGGCGCCGGCGCGCATCCGGCTGCTGCTCTGCAGCGATGGACTGCACGGCGTGGTGGGACTCGAGGAGATCGATCCCGAGGCATACGTCGGCGCCCCGCACGAGGTCGCCACGCGGTTGATGACACAGGCCATCGACGCCGGTACTCGTGACAATGTCAGCGTCCTCGTCGTGGACGTGGGAGAGAAAGCGTGAAGAGCATCCTCGGCCTTCGGCACGTGGCCTTCGGCCTTCGTGTGGCCTTCGGCGTGGCGGCATTCGGCATGGCGGCGTGGCCGGCGAACGTGCTCGGACAACCCCTGCCGGCCAAGGACACGCAGCCCTACAAGAGCCTCGTCTACAACGTCGCCTTCAGCTACCCCAGGAAGGACTGGGTCGCGGTGCCGGCCGCGGGCGGCAACATCGCGCTCCTGATGGAGAAGAAGGGCGAGGCCAGTCTCGCGCTCGACTTCCAGGTGCTGCGCGTGGCCCTCGAGCCCGACGAGATCGACGACACGTTCAAGGAGATCGAGGTCGAGCAGCTCACGCAACGCGCCCCCCACGCCCGCGTCGTCAGCAGCGCGCTCAGTGAGCTCGGGGGCCACAAGGTGATCGTCATCCGCTACGGTGCCAGCGGGCTGACCGGCGACCTCGACGTGACGCAATACAGCATCGTCAACGGCGCGTCGCTGTATCGGCTGACGTGCGCGGCGACGCGCGCGACCGCCGTCAAGCACGGCCGCGCCTGCGAGACGGTCGCGAGCACGCTGGTCGTCGGGCAGTAGGTGTCTGCCTCGGCACCCAGACGCCGCGTCGTCGGACCGCAGGGTCGCCTCGTTGGCACGGTCGTCGAGGCGCGTACGCCCTGGACGCGGATGGTCGGCCTCCTCGGCCACCGTCATCTCCCTGTGGGCGATGGCCTGCTGCTCGCCCCCGCCTGGTCCATTCACACCTGGTTCATGCGGATGCCGATCGACGTGGTGTTCCTCGATGCCGACGGCGTGGTGCTCCGCGTCTTCCCGGACCTCCCCGCGTGGCGCCTCGTCTCGGGGACGCGTCGGGCGCGGACCGTGCTCGAGTTCGGTGCCGGGACGCTGGCCGTGACGCCGCTGGTGCCCGGCGATCGCGTGGACCTCGAGCGAGTGTAGAGGGCCGCGATCGGCCTATGCCTTCCGGGGTGCCGCCATGGTCGTGCGCCCGTCGACGATCTCGCGGACCCGGCGGATGTCCGCGGGGGTGGTGCGGCAGCATCCCCCGAGCCACGACGCTCCGGCGTCGATCCACTCCTCCACCCACGTGGTGAAGCGGGTGGCGGTGCCCTCCCAACAGTGGGCATGGGCGTTCCACACCTCGCCGGAATTCGGGTACACGACGATCGGCTTGGCCGTCGCCAGGCCGATGGCGTGCACGAGGGAGGTCACGAGGACCGGGTCCACGCAGTTGATCCCGAGCGCCTCCACCTGTGGCTCCGCGTCGAGGAACCGCGCACAGTCCGCGATCGCGTCACCGGCGGACGTGTGCGCGCCGTCGCGACAGGTGAAGGTGACCCACGCCCGGGCGGACGGGTGCTCGTGCAGCACGCCGACGATGGCCCGAGCCTCGAGCAGGGAGGGGATCGTCTCGCAGGCGAGCAGGTCCGGTGCGGCGTCCAGCAGCGTGGCCAGGCGCGGACGGTGAAACGCGGCCAGCGCGTCTTCCTCCAGCCCGTAATCACCGCGATACTCCGACCCGTCGTGGAGGGTGGCGCCATACGGCCCGATGGAGGCGGCGACACGCAGGGCCCGGCCGGACTCCGGCTGGCGGGCGTGGAATCGGTCGCGCGCCGAGCGTGCCAACGCCACGGAACGCTGCAGGAGGGCATCGGCGTCCTCGAGCGAGTAGCCGTGTGCGGCGAAGCCGGCGCCACTCGCCTGGTAGCTGGCGGTCGTGGCGAAGTCGGCGCCGGCCTCGAAGTAGGCGAGGTGCACGGCCTCGATGGCGTCGGGAGCATCGGCGAGCAGCCGGGCCGACCAGAGGGCATCCGCAAGGTCGAAGCCGCGGGCCTCGAGTTCGGTGGCGAGGCCGCCGTCGAGGACCGTCAGGCACGTATCCGGGTGCACCATCAACGCATTGTGCCGCACGTGCGACCGTGCGAGCGGCGCTCCATGTCGCGGTACGATCAGCGACCGTGCCGATCTCGATGTATCCACGCCGTGCGATGACGGCGACCCTCGTCTGCGCGCTGTTGAGCCTCGGTGCCGGCCTCGCGGCTCGCGTCCAGACACCACAGGCGCCGGCCGTCCCGCGCCCCGACTGGGGGCCGTGGCTCGAAGACGACGCACCCTTCTTCTCGTCGGTGCTCGACGCGCGCGGTGCGGGAGCATCCTTCCCCGGCAACAACCTCTCGCCGCGCACGCTCGTGCTGCCTGCGGGTGAGGGCCACTGGGTGGCCTTCGACACCGATCTCCTGCGCGTCGCCGCCGCCTGGACGGGCAAGGGCGTGACGCCCACGGCCCTCGCGCCGGGCTCCTATCACCAGCCGAACCGGAAGACCCCGGCAGGGCAGAAGGCCCTGCCCGAACCGGACGGTCGCGTGCTGATTGCCAACGGCCTCTACCCGGGCTGGCAGGTGGGCGAGCGCCCCGTCCTCGAGGACCCGCGCGCACCGGCGCCTTCAGTGGAAGAAGTCGGACGCGGGCCGGTGGCCGCCGATGTCGGGCGCTTTACGGCCGTCCGGTTGACCCGCGAGGGGGCCGTCCTCGAGTACGAGGTGGCGGGCAGCCCGGTGCAGGAGTGGATCACGGGCGCCACCGGCCGTCCCGATGTCGTCATCCGGCGGTTCGAGATCGGCGCGACCACGCAGACGACATGGCTGCTGCTGGGTGTGCCTGCGCCGGGCGCAGAGGTCAGTCTCGCGGCGGCCGGGGCGCAGCGGCCCGTGCTCGAGCGCCTTGCCGGACGCGACGGTGCCGCCGGTGTCCAGGTGGTCCGCATCCCGGCACACGCCGCGGCCCGTCGCTTCGCCGTGGCCACGTTCACGGGCGCGGCGCCACCCATCGCGCTGCGCGCCCTGCCGTCGACACCGCCAGCGCCGCGCTGGCCGCAGGTGGTCACCACCACCATCGCGCCCTCGACGTCCACCGACGCCTATGTCGTGGACGACGTGCCGTTGCCGGTGGAGAACCCGTGGAAGCGTGCGGTGCGGGTGAGTGACATCCAGTTCCTCGCCGATGGCACCGGCGCGTGCGTGACACTCGACGGCGATGTGTGGCTGGTGCGAGGACTCGCCTCGCTGGGAGGTCTCGTGCAGTGGCGTCGCTTCGCGTCGGGGCTGCACGAGCCCCTGACGCTGGCGATCCGCGACGAGCAGATCCACGTCTTCGACCGCAATGGCGTGTGGCGCCTGCGCGACACCGACGGCGACGGCGAGGCCGACAGGCACGAGCTGTTCTCCAACGCGTTCGCGCAGACGGCCGATACGCGCGAGTTCCCCAGCACGATTCGCCTTGGTCCCGGCGGCGAGTTCGTCATCGCCAAGGGGGGCCAGGAAGCGACCACCATTGGCAAGCACAACGGCAGCGTGCTCCGTCTCTCCGCCGACGGCCGATCGTCGACGGTGCTGGGCTACGGCCTGCGCCAGCCGCAACTGGCCGTGCACCCGCAGTCCGGACTGGTCACGGCGAGCGACCAGCAGGGGCACTACATCCCGAGTACCCCGCTGCACATCGTGCGCGACCGTCAGTTCTACGGGTTCCTCAGCGACATCCTGCCCAAGGAGTCCTATCCGGCGCCAATCGCGGCGCCACTGACGTGGATTCCGCACGACGTCAACGCCTCGGCCATGTCGCAGGTGTGGATGCTGGACTCGCGGATGGGCCCGATCGACAACGGCCTCGTGCACATCGGCTACAACCGGCCCGAGCTGTTCCGCGTGCTGCTCGATCTCGACCGCCCGGTGCCGCAGGCCGCCGTTGTCAGTCTCACCACCGCGTTCGACTACCCGCCGCTCAACGGCGCGGTCAATCCGGACGACGGGCAGCTCTACATCGCGGGCTTCCAGATCATCGGCTGGGGCACGACGGCGACACGGCTGGCGGGACTCGGTCGTGTGCGCTACACCGGCGCGCCGGTCACGGTGCCGCGGCAGCTCACGCCGATGCGCGAGGGGGTGCTGCTGCGCTTCGACGTCGCCCTCGATCCGAAGGCGGCCTCGGACGTGGCCAGCTACTCGGCATCGACCTGGGGCTATCTGCGGACGCCGAAGTACGGGTCGCCGCGCTACAAGGCCGACGGCACCGCCGGCGTCGACACGCTCGTGCCGGGCCGGGCGTACGTGTCGGCCGACGCGCGCGCCGTCTTCGTCACGATGCCAGACATGAAGCCGGTGATGCAGTTGAAGGTGGCCTGGGCGATCCGGGCGCGTGATGGGCGCGCCGTCACGGGCGAGGCCTACACGACGCCCTACACGCTGACGACGTTCAACCCGCGCGCCGAAGGCTTCGGCGATGCGGTGATCGATCTGACGCGACGCGAGGCCCAGGCCCCGCCGACCGTGACTGCGGCGCCGACGCTGGAGGAGGGCCGCGACATCTTCGTGAAGTACGGCTGCCTGGCGTGTCACGCGACCGAGCGCGGGGCCGCCATCAAGCTCGGCCCGACGTTGGCCGGCATCTTCGGGGCATCCCGCCCAATCACGGGACGGACCACGCCCGTCATCGCCGACGAGGCCTACATCCGTCAGTCCCTCCGCGAACCCTCCGCGGCGATCGTCGTCGGCTTCGATCGGGGTGGCAGTGGCATGCCCAGCTTCGCCGGCGTGCTGTCGGATGCGCAGGTGGAGTCGGTGGTGCTGTTCCTGAGGAGCCTGAAATGATCGCGCGTCGGTCGCTGGTCCTGCTGTGGCTGCTGGTCGGGGTCGTCACGGTCGCGGACGTCCCACGCGCCCAGCCTGTCGACCCGGCGGCGCGCCGTCCCAACATCCTGGTCATCCTCACCGACGACCAGCGCTGGGATGCCCTTGGCGTCGTGCAGCGCGAGCAGGGCGAGGGCGCGCTGTTCCCGTGGCTCCGCACGCCCAATCTCGATCGCCTCGCGGCCGAGGGCGCCCGTTTCAGCAACGCCTTCGTCACGACGTCGCTGTGCTCACCGAGCCGTGCGTCGTTCCTGAGTGGCCGCTACGCGCGCCGCCACCAGGTGCTGAACAACTTCACCGAGTATCCCGACGACCTGCCGAGCTATCCGCGTCGCCTGCAGCAGGCCGGTTACGAGACCGCCTACATCGGCAAGTGGCACATGGGCGAAGACAACGACGCCCAGCGTCCCGGCTTCGATCACTGGATGAGTCACCGCGGGCAGGGGAACTACTTCGACAACGAGTTCAACATCGATGGCACCCGGCGACGCCTCGATGGCTACTACACCACCGTCGTCACCGATCACGCCGTGCAGTGGATCGGCCGCGCGCACGCGAAGCCATGGATGCTGGTGCTCGGGCAGAAGGCGCCTCACGGCGGGCCGATCCAGCCCGAGCCGCGCTTCGCGCGCGCGTTCGACGGCGCCCCCGTGCGCACCCCGGTCAACTACGACAGGTACCGCGCCGCCGATGGCAAACCGGCCTGGCTCGAGCAGAGCCTCGACACGTGGCACGGCGCGAAGGGGCCACTCTACGACCTCAAGCAGCACGACACCTTCGTGCGGACCTATCTGGCGACGCTGCTGTCGGTGGACGAAAGCGTGGGCCGCGTCTACGAGGCCTTGCGCGCCTCAGGGCAGCTCGACGACACCGTCATCGTCTTCACCAGCGACAACGGCTTCGTGCTGGGCGAACACGGTCGGGTCGACAAGCGGACGATGTACGAGGCGAGCATCAGGGTGCCGCTGCTGGTGCGGTACCCGCGTCTGGTGAAGGCCGGGACGGCGGTGCCCCAGATGGTGCTCAGCCACGATCTCGCGCCGAGCCTCGTCGCGATCGGCGGGGCGCCGCCGCTGGCCGACGTGTCGGGCCGTTCGTTCGTGCCGCTGCTGTCTGGCGGTGCCGCCGACTGGCGGACCGCGTTTCTCTACGAGTACAACTACGAGAAGCAGTTTCCCTACACGCCCAACGTGCGCGGCGTGCGCACGGATCGGTGGAAGCTGATTCGCTATCCGCACGGGGACGGATCACCCGATCGGTTCACCGCGGAGCTCTACGACCTGCAGCAGGATCCCCACGAGTTGCGCAACCTGATCGCCGACCCGGCGCACGCGGCCCGGCGACGAGCACTCGAGGCGCTCTTCGAGCAGGTCTCGCGCGAGGCGGGCCCCGACCGCATGCCGGTCTACGACGGCATCGTCAACGTACGGCCGGTGCACTAGGAGACTCAGGGCTCAGGGCTCAAGTCCTGAGACCTGAGCCTATCCGTTCACCACGGTCTCGACGAACTGGGCCTCGGGCACCGCGCCGAGGATGTCGGCGCTTTCGTTGATGACCGTCTTGGGGACACCCGAGACGCGGAAGCGCCGGACGAGTTCCGGATACTCGACCGCGGAGATCGCGGCCGTCGTGATCAGATCGCTCTCGAGAGCGAGCTGCCATCCCAGGCGGACCGCCCGGGGACAGTGCGGTCACGTGGGTGTCGAGAAGATCTGCAGCGCGCGCGGCTCGGTCAGCGTGGCCACGAGCGCGCGTGCTTCCTCCGACAGGCCCGAGTCCCCGGAGGAGGCCAGCAGGATGCCCTCGAGCAGTGACAGCAACTCGTAGCCGTCCGGTGCGCCGTAGCTGCGCAGGCCGCGATCGCGGTCGCCGATGATCGCCACACCGGGCGCCGCCACGATGCCGTAGCGGTCGACGTCCTCGGTGTCGAGGACCATGTTCTTCTCGTCCACCGTGATCAGCGGATTGGCCCGAGGCAGATCCTCGAGGATGCGCTTGGTCGTGGCGCACGTGTCGCAGCCGAACGTCTGCAGGAACAGGACGAGCCGCACGGGGTTCGTCATGCCGGCCAGCCGCTCGGTCAGGGCTTTCATCTCTTCGTCGCTGAAGTAACTCACCCCACCAGTCTACCCGGGCCCTCCCTGCCCTTTCCCTTCCCTGCCCCTCTTCCCCTCTCTTCCTCCTTCCTCCTTCCTCCTTCGCCCTTCCCCCTTCAGCCGTGAGCCGTGAGCCGTGAGTTGTGAGCCCCGAGCCCTGAGCCCTGAGCCCCGATCCTCCCGTCCCTCCTGCGCGTCCTACCCCACTGTGACCATGGTGAATGCGGACGGCTCGGTGCCGGTGATGCTGGTGACCGGGGGGAGTGGGGGCATCGGCCAGGCGCTGGTGCGGCGTCTGCGCACGCAGGGCTGTCACGTCGTCGTGGCGGCGCGGGACGCGGCCCGACTGCAGGCGTGGGCCGACGAGGTCGGCGCCGAAGCCGTGCCGACCGACGTCACGATGACTCCGGCCGTGGACGCGCTGGTCGCGGGCGTGCTCGAGCGCCATGGGCGCATCGACGGCGTTGCCCACTGCGTCGGTTCGATCGTGCTCAAGCCGCTGCACCTGACGAGCGACGAGGAGTGGGAGCGGACGCTGCAGCTGAATCTCACCTCGGCGTTCCGGCTGATGCGGGCGGTGGTGGCGAAGCATCGGGCCCCGGTCAGCATCGCGCTCGTCTCCACCTCGGCCGCCGCCGTCGGCTTGCCGAACCACGAGGCCATCGCCGCGGCGAAGGCGGGCCTCGAAGGCCTGGTGCGCGCGGCCGCCGCGACCTACGCGAGCCGTGGGGTCAGGGTGAACGCGGTGGCCCCGGGCCTCGTGCGGACGCCCCTGGCGGCGAGAATCACCGGCAGCGAGGCGGCCCTGAAGACCTCGCTGGCCCTGCACCCGATCGGCCGCATCGGCGAGCCCGACGATGTGGCGGCGATGCTGGAGCATCTGCTGCACCCGTCGCACTCGTGGATCACGGGCCAGGTCATCGGCGTCGACGGCGGTATGTCCACGCTCCGTCAGATGTAGCCGTCGACCTTCGCTCGCGTACCCTTGAAACTCCAGATGCCCACGTTCCACGAGGCCATCGTCGACGCCACCGGAGGCCCGCTGCTGCCGGCCGCCATCGCGACCGTCCAGGTGAACATCGGCCTGGCCTGCAACCTGGCGTGCCTGCACTGCCATGTCGAGAGCGGCCCGAAGCGCACCGAAGCGATGACGCGCGAGACGCTGCTGTCGGTGCTGGCGGCCGTGCGGTCGAGCGGCGCCGGGGTCGTCGACATCACCGGGGGCGCGCCCGAGATGCACCCGGACTTCCGGTGGTTTGTCGACGAGAGCCTGGCCCTCGGGGCGCAGGTGATGGTGCGGACGAACCTGACCATCCTGCTCGACGAGGGCCATGAGGACCTGCCGGGCTGGTTCGCTGCGCGCGGGGTACACCTGGTGGCGAGCCTGCCCTGCTACACCCAGGCGAATGTCGATGCCCAGCGCGGACGCGGCACGTTCGAGGGGTCGATCGAGGCGCTACGCCGGCTCAACGAGGTCGGGTACGGGCAGCGGCCGGCGTTGCGACTCGACCTCGTCTACAACCCGGGCGGGACGGGGCTGCCCGGACCGCAGGCGGCGCTCGAGGCGGACTACCGGCGGCGTCTCGCCGACGACTGGGGCCTGACGTTCACGCGCCTGCTCACGATCACGAACATGCCGATCGGACGCTTTGCCCGCGACATCGACCGTGACGGGCGGCTCGCGCCTTACGTGGACACGCTGGCGGCGGCCTTCAACCCGGCGACGGTGGACGCGCTGATGTGTCGGCACCAGTTGCACGTGGCGTGGGATGGTCGGCTCTACGACTGCGACTTCAACTACGCGATTGGTCTCGGCGCCGACGACGCGGGCGGGGCACACATCGCCGACTTCGAGCCGACGCGGTTCCTCGCCCGGCGCATCGCCACGCGCGCGCACTGCTTCGGGTGCACGGCCGGCGCCGGGTCCAGCTGTGGGGGCGCCCTCGCATGACGGCCAAGAAGATGGGTAGGGCCCTACCCTCTCGGCCGTTGTCGCCATTCTCGGGGTTCCCGAAGGACACCGTCACCTTCCTGCGCGCGCTGGCGCGCAACAACACCGAGACGTGGCTCGAGGCCAACCGCGCCCGGTACGAGGCGGCGTTGCTCACGCCTGCCAGGCAGTGCGTGGTGGCGGTCGGCGAGGCGCTGCATGCCGAGGGATGCCGGGTGGTGGCGGATCCGCGGGTCAACGGGTCGATCTTCCGGATCGCCCGTGATCGGCGGTTCCGGCCAGACGCCCCGCCGTACAAGACACACCTGGCGATGCTGTGGTGGGCCGAGGGGGTGCGCATGGCACAGCCCTCGTTCTACCTGCAGATCAACGGCAAGGGGGTCGAACTCGGCGTCGGGCTGCCCGAGGTGCCACGCGAGCAGCTGCCGGCGTTCCGGCGGTGGCTGGTCGAAGGCGACCATGCCGCCCGGTTCCTCGGCGCGATGGAGGCCGCAGGGCCCGGCGTCGAGTGGTCGATGAGGCAGCTCGCGCGTCCGCCACTGGAGTTCCGGGCGCTCGAGGGCGATGTGGCGCAGGCGGTGCGGTACACCGGGGGCTGGGGTGGATGGACGCTGCCCGCGCATCCCCCCGAGCTGTTCACGCCCGACTGCGCGGCGTGGCTGGTGGCGCGGTGTCGCCCGCTGATGCGGTTCTGGCGGGTGTTCACCGAGGCCGTGTCGGCGGGACGGTGAGGGAGACGCCGCGGAGGGTGTCCCTGTCTGAAGGGCGGTTCAGTTTGGCGTTGACAGCTTGTGAAACTTTTCACATTATCGGGAGCGTGCGCAGGCTGGCGGCCGGCGCACCCGCGACCTGGGGGCGTTGCGTCACCCGGGTCGAGGTGTCTACACCTATCCTTGTGCAGTCGATGGGGCCGGAACGCGCGGGATTTCCTGCGGAACTGGCCAAATCGGGCGTGTGTGGCGTCCGATTCCGCTGATTCTGTGACAGAATACGCGCCGCCTCGCGCGTCCGGCGTGAGGTGTGTCGCTTCCTGAACCATGAGCCAGATCTTCCCGCGCAGCGCCAACGCGATCGTCCGCTTCTCCCTGGTTGGGGTCCTGCTCTTTGGTGGGCTGGTGGCCTCGATCATCGGGATGTCGATGCGATCCGACTATGTGACCGGCGCCAATTCGAACGTCGATCAGCCCGTGCAGTTCAGCCACCTGCATCACGCCGGCGGCATGGGCATCGACTGCCGGTACTGTCACACGTCGGTCGAGCAGGCCGCCTCGGCGAACATTCCGCCGACCAAGACGTGCATGAACTGTCACAGCCAGATCTGGGCGCAGAGCCCGTATCTGGAGCCCGTGCGGGCGAGCTGGAAGACGGGCGAGTCGCTGGTGTGGACCAGGGTCCACGACCTGCCCGACTTCGTCTACTTCAATCACTCGATCCACGTGAAGAAGGGCATGGGCTGCGAGACCTGCCATGGCCGCATCGACAAGATGCCGGGCATCCAGCAGAAGAGCTCGTTGCAGATGGAGTGGTGTCTCGACTGTCACCGCAATCCCGAGAAGTTCGTGCGTCCGCGTGAGGCCGTCTTCACGATGGGGTACGAGCCCGAGGGGGATCAGCTCGAAGTCGGCCGCAAGCTGGTGCAGGAATACAAGATTCAGAGTCTGACGACCTGTTCGACGTGCCACCGGTGAGGATGTCCGGGAGTGCGTGCGTGACGACTGGGTACGGTCGTCCCGCGTGGTCGTCTGCCCGCTGCCGGCCCGGGGCCGTCAGCCTCCGTTGCGAACCATGAGTGATATCGATCTGTCGGCCATCCGCGCCCGGCTCGCCTCGGCTTCGGGTCCCACGTTCTGGCGCAGCCTGGACGAGGTTGCCGAGACCCCGGAGTTCCAGCAGTACCTGCAGCGCGAGTTCCCCGAGAACGCGGCGGAATGGAGCGATCCCGCGGGGCGGCGACAGTTCCTGAAGCTGATGGGGGCCTCGCTCGCGCTGGCTGGCGTGACGGGCTGTACCCGCCAGCCGACCGAGCACATCGTTCCCTACGTGACCCCGCCCGAGGGTTACGTCCCCGGCAAGACGCAGCTGTTCGCGACGTCCATGCCGCGCGATGGCTACGCGGAGCCGGTGCTCGCCGTGAGTCATCACGGACGCCCGATCAAGATCGAGCCCAACCCGGAGCATCCGGCCGGCGGCGGCACCAGCCGCTACGCCCAGGCCTCGATTCTCGGGTTGTACGATCCCGACCGCTCGCAGTCGTTGACGTATCGCGGCGAGATTCGTTCCTTCACCGACTACCAGGCCGCCATGGCCGGCGCCCTCGTGGCGCAGCAGGCGGTCGGCGGCGCGGGATTCCGCATCCTCACCGGCACCATCACCTCGCCGACGCTGCTGTCGCAGATCGAGGCGGTCCTCAACATCTATCCGGAAGCGCGCTGGATCCAGTACGAGCCCGTCGGGCGTGACGGCGTCGTCGAGGCCCTGGCCGCGGCCTTCGGCCAGCGCGTCGAGCCGGTCCTGTCGCTCGAGAACGCCGACGTGATCCTGTCGCTCGACGGCGACTTCATGGACTGCGGCCCCGGCGAGATTCGCAACGCCCGGACCTTCGTCGACCGTCGCCGCCTCGAGAACGGCGCGACGACGATGAACCGGCTCTACATGGTGGAGAGCCGCACGAGCAACACCGGCACGAAGGCCGACCACCGCCTCCCGGTGCGTGCCGTCGACGTGGACGGCGTGGCGCGCGCGGTCGCCGCCAAGCTGGGCGTGGCTGGCGTGGCGGCGGGTCCGCTGCCGCCGAAGGTGACGCAGGCCTGGATCGACGCCGTGGCGGCCGACCTGCAGGCGGCTGGCGCGAAGGCGCTCGTCGTCGCGGGCGATCAGCAGTCGGCGGCCGTGCAGGTGCTGGCTGCGGCCATGAACCAGGCGCTCGGGGCGGTGGGCTCGACGGTGAACTACTTCCCGTCGCAGGCCGCACGCGTCGAGGGCCGGACCGGCGCGCTCGGCGAACTGGTGGGCGACATGGCGGCCGGCAAGGTCGACCTGCTCCTGGTGCTCGACGCCAACCCGGTGTACGACACGCCTGTGGACCTCGGGTTCGCCGACCAGTTGCAGAAGGTGGCCGTGCGCGTCCATGCCGGCCTCTACGCCGACGAGACCGCCGAGCTCTGCCAGTGGCACGTGCCGCTGGCGCACTACCTCGAGAGCTGGAGCGACCTGCGTGCCGCCGACGGCACGGTGTCGATCACGCAGCCGCTGATCAACCCGCTGTACGACACGGCGCGCAGCGCGCACGAAGTGCTCGCCGCCTTTGGCGACAACCCGGCGGCCACCGCGTTCGAGACGCTCAAGGGCTACTGGGAGAACGCCTTCGGCGCCGGGGCGTTCACGGCGCCCGACGGCGCGGCGTTTGCCAGCTTCGACAAGTTCTGGCGTCGCGCCGTGCACGATGGCTTCATCACGGGGACGGCCGCGGCCCCGGTGGCCCTCGGCGCGCCGGCCGCCGTGCCCGCTGCTCCGACGGCTCCGGCCGCGGACGCCCTCGAAGTCACCTTCAGCGCCGACGCGAGCGTGCACGACGGGCGTTTCGCGAACAATCCCTGGCTGCAGGAACTACCCAAGCCGCTCAACAAGGTGACCTGGGACAACGTCATCATCATGAGCCCGCGCACCGCCGAGGCCCTCGGCATCGCGGCGCAGAAGATGACGAAGTACCAGGCCACGGTGGCCACGGTCACCCTCAACGGCCGCTCGGTGACGGGCCCGGTGTGGGTGCAGGTCGGGCATCCGGATCAGTCGGTCAACCTGCAGCTCGGCTACGGCCGGACGCGTGCGGGCCGGGTGGCGACGGGCATCGGCTACAACGCGAACCTGGTGCGGCGGTCGACGGCGCCCTTCTTCGCACTCGGGGCGCAGGTGCAGGCGACGGGCGATACGTACACGATCGCCAGCACGCAGATGCACTTCAACATGGAGCAGCGTGCGGTCGTCCGCACCGCCGCGCTCCCGGTGTACAAGGCCGAGCCCACCTTCGCGCAGCACATGACGCATGTCCCCAAGTACGAGGACACGCTGCATGGCAACGAGTGGCAGTACGACGGCTACAAGTGGGGCATGATCATCGACCTCAACGCCTGCGACGGCTGCAATGCCTGCGTCGTGGCGTGCGTGTCGGAGAACAACATCCCCGTCGTGGGCAAGCAGCAGGTCGCCACGGGGCGCGAGATGCACTGGATTCGCATCGACCGCTACTACGAGGGCGACCTCGACAACCCCACGGTCCACGATCAGCCCCTCACCTGCATGCAGTGCGAGAACGCACCGTGCGAGGTGGTGTGTCCCGTCGCCGCGACGGTGCACAACCAGGAGGGGTTGAACGACATGGTCTACAACCGCTGCGTGGGCACGCGCTACTGCGCCAACAACTGCCCCTACAAGGTGCGGCGGTTCAACTTCCTGCTCTACGCCGACTGGGATACCAAGGCCCTCAAGATGGCGCGCAACCCGGAAGTCACGGTGCGCAGCCGCGGCGTGATGGAGAAGTGCACCTACTGCGTGCAGCGCATCAACTCGGCGCGCATCACGGCCAAGGTCGAGGACCGGCGCATCCGCGACGGCGAGGTGCGCACCGCGTGCCAGAGCGCCTGCCCGACCCAGGCCATCCACTTCGGTGACCTGAACGACCCCGAGAGCCGCGTCGCCAGGCTGCGCAAGGAGCCGCGCAACTACGGCCTGCTCGAGGATCTCAACACGCGGCCCCGCACGACGTACCTGGCGGCGGTGCGCAATCCCAACCCGGTGCTCTCTCCGGAGGCGGCTCACGTGCCAGCGCATGGCGGTGGGCACGCGCCTGCGACGGGCGCGGCGGGCGACGGCTCCGGGGCGAGCGGCAAGGCCGCCGAATCCGGGGCAGCAACGCACTAGGAACAACATGTGGCTGGCGCGCCCGCGAGGCGCCCGGCCGCTGATGCGGCATTCAGGACAGGACGCGAGGCAACCGTGCTAGACCACGCGAAGGAAGAAGTCCCGGGAGCGCGCTATCTGGCGCCAGGGCACAACTTCGGGTCGATCTCAGACAAGATCGCCGGGATCATCACGGGGCGTACGCCCTTCAGCTGGTTCATCGGATTCCTGATCGGCTTCAGCGTCCTGCAGCTGCTGCTGGTCTCGATCACGTACCTGCTCTTCAAGGGCACGGGCATCTGGGGTCTCAACAACCCGGTCGGCTGGGGCTTTGCCATCATCAACTTCGTCTGGTGGATCGGCATCGGTCACGCCGGCACGCTGATCTCGGCCATCCTCATGCTGTTCCGGCAGCACTGGCGGACCTCGATCAACCGCGCCGCCGAGGCGATGACGGTCTTTGCCGTCGCCTGCGCGGCCATCTTCCCGATCTTCCACACCGGTCGTCCCTGGCTGGCGGCCTACTGGCTGTTGCCCTACCCCAACACGATGGCGCTGTGGCCGAACTTCCGCAGCCCGCTCATCTGGGACGTGTTCGCGGTCTCCACCTACGCCACCGTCTCGATCGTGTTCTGGTACGTCGGCCTCATTCCCGACCTGGCGACGATGCGCGATCGGGCCAAGTCGCCGATCGCCCAGCGCCTGTACGGCCTGTTCGCGCTCGGCTGGCGCGGGTCGGCCCTGCACTGGCAGCGCTATGAGACCGCCTCGCTCATGCTGGCCGGTCTCAGTACCCCGCTGGTGCTCTCCGTGCACACGGTCGTGAGCTTCGACTTCGCCGTCTCGGTCATCCCGGGCTGGCACGCGACGATCTTCCCGCCCTACTTCGTCGCTGGCGCCATCTACGCCGGCTTCGCGATGGTGCTGACCCTGATGATCCCGATGCGCGCCATCTACGGCCTGCACGACTTCATCACCGAGCGGCACATCGACAACATGGCCAAGGTGACGCTGGCCACCGGCCTGATCGTCTTCTACGGCTACTGCATGGAGGCGTTCTTCGGCTGGTACAGCGCCAACCAGTTCGAGCAGTTCATGATCACCAACCGCATGAACGGCCCGTACGCCGGCTACTACTGGGCGCTGATCTTCTGCAACGGTGTCGTGCCCCAGCTGCTGTGGTCGAAGAAGATTCGCACCTCCGTGCTGCCGCTCTTCGGCGTCTGCATGGCGGTCAACGTCGGCATGTGGCTCGAGCGCTTCGTCATCGTCGTGACGTCGCTGCACCGCGACTACCTGCCCAGCTCGTGGGGGATGTACTACCCGACGGTGTGGGACTGGAGCACGTTCATCGGCACGATGGGCCTGTTCCTGACCCTGTTCTATCTCTTCATCCGTGTGCTGCCCATGATTTCGATCTTCGAGGTCCGCACGCTGACGCCGGCTGCTCACGCCAAGGGGGACGGTCACCATGGCTGAGGTGCAGCAGGCGCCCGCGCTGCATGGCGTGATGGCGGAGTTCGCCGACGGCACCGAGCTGGTCCGTGCGGCCAAGGCGGCCTACGCCGACGGCTACCGGCAGATGGATGCCTATACCGCGGCGCCGATCCACGGCTTGGCCGAAGCGCTCGGCCACGACGACCGCCGCGTGCAGAAGATGACCTTCACGGGCGGGGTCCTCGGCTTCCTCGGGGGCTTCTCGCTCTGTTACTGGACGTCGGTGATCGACTACCCGCTGAACATCGGCGGGCGTCCGCTCAACAGCTGGGTGGCCTTCTCGATTCCGACCTACGAGACGACGATTCTGCTCGCCGCCCTGGCGACGGCCGGTGGCATGCTGGCGCTCAACGGGTTGCCGATGCACTACCACCCGGTGTTCAACGTCGAGGCCTTCCGCAAGACGGCGTCGAGCACGGGCTTCTTCCTGTGCATCGAGTCCACGGACCCGCGCTTCGACGTCGCTCGCACGCGGGCGTTCCTCGAGGGGCTGCACCCGAAGGCGATCAACGAGGTGAACGCGTAGCCATGGCGATCGCACTGACCCACGCGCGGACGGCTCGGCGAGCCGTCCCTCCCAGCCGCGCCGCACTGGCCGTCGTGCTGCTGTCCGCCGCCCTCATCACCGGGTGTCGGCAGGACATGCACGACACGCCGCGGTACGAGGCGCTCGAAGAGAGCGACTTCTTCGCCGACAAGCGCGCCATGCGCCCGATTCCGGAAGGCACCGTCGCCCGCGGCAACCTGCGCGAGGACGACGTGTACTACACGGGCAAGGTCGACGGCGAGGTCGTGCACACGCTGCCGGCGCAAATCACCGTCGACAAGGCCCTGCTCGACCGCGGCCAGCAGCGCTACAACATCTACTGCGCGCCGTGCCACTCGACGCTCGGCGACGGCAACGGCACCATCGTGCAGCGGGGCTACAAGCGGCCCGCGTCGTACCACGACCCGCGCCTGCGCAACATGGGCATCGGGTACTTCTACGACGTGATCACCAACGGCTTCGGCCAGATGCCGGACTACTCGGCGCAGGTCGCCCCGGCGGATCGCTGGGCCATCGCCGCCTACATCCGCGCGCTGCAGCTCGCCCAGGCGGGCACCATCGACGACGTGCCGGCGGCGGATCGCGGCGTGCTCGAGGGCGGTGCGCCCGCGGCTGCTCCCGAAGCGTCCCACGGAGGAGGGGCCGCGCATGACTGAGCCCAATCTCAACCCGGACCACTTCCAGGCGCCGCCGCAGATCGACACGCTGCAGAAGGTGGGCCTCGGTCTCGGGCTCGTCGGCCTGATCGGCATGGCCGTCGGCTTCGCGAGCGACCACGCCCAGTTCTACAAGTCGTACCTGCTCGGCTACGTCTTCGTGCTCGGCATCCCGATCGGCAGCCTGGCGCTGCTGATGATTCACCACCTGTCGGGCGGGCGCTGGAGTCTGGCGCTGCGTCGCACGTTCGAGGCCTCGTCGCGGACGCTGCCACTGATGGCGGTGCTGTTCCTGCCGATCATCTTCGGCATCCACGACCTCTACCACTGGTCGCACGCCGACGTGGTCGCCAACGACGCGATCCTGCGGCACAAGGCGCCGTACCTGAACCAGTCCGGCTTCATCATCCGGGCCGTCGTCTACTTCGTGGTCTGGTCGTTCCTGGCGCTGATGCTGGCGCGCTGGTCGGCGCAGCAGGACACCGAGCGCTTCCCGCTGGACCGCTTCAACAAGATCAGCGGCCCCGGCGTGCTGATCCTCGGGCTGACGGTCACGTTCGCGTCGGTGGACTGGGTGATGTCGCTCGACGCGCACTGGTTCTCGACGCTGTTCGGCCTCTGGTTCCTCGTCGGCATGGCGCTGACCGCGCTGGCCTTCTCGATCGTCGTCGCCGCGCTGCTGCACAACAACGCCAACGTCGCCAAGGCGCTGTCGACCGACCGGTTCCACGACTACGGCACGCTGCTCTACGCCTTCATCATGCTGTGGGCGTACCTGTCGTACTCGCAGTTCCTGATCATCTGGTCGGCCAACCTGCCCGAGGAGATTCCCTACTACCTGCGTCGCTTTGGCGACGGGTGGCAGGGGGTGACGCTCGTGGTGGTGGCCGGTCACTTCGTGTTGCCGTGGCTGCTGCTGCTGTTCCGCTCGAACAAGCGGACGACCAGGCGACTGGTGGCGGTGGCGTGCTTCATGCTCGTGATGCGGTTCCTCGACGTGTTCTGGCTGATTGCTCCGTGGGTCAAGCAGGGAGCGTTCGGTGTGCACTGGATGGACATCGCGGCCGTGCTCGGCGTGTTCGGCCTGTGGGTGGGCGCGTTCTGCTACCTGCTGAAGGGCCGGGCCGTGTTGCCGGTCGGCGATCCGTATCTCCCGGAGGCGTTGGCCGATGGCCACTGATCAGCATCACCACAGTTCGCACGGGGATGACGGCGCAGGGCCGCTCAACCACGAGACGACCGACATCTCGCTCGATGGCGTCGGCAAGCTGACCATCGGCTTCGTCGTCATCCTGGTGGTGGTGTCGAGCGTGATCTACGGCACCTACCGGATGCTCGACCGCCGGGCGCGGGCGGCGGACACGTCGATCTCGAAGATCAACGAAGGCCGCGGCGTCGTCGACGTGGCGAGCCAGCCCCTGATGGACAAGGCCAACGCGATGGAGGGCAGGGGCCGACAGCCCGCCGGTCCGAAGCTGTTGACCAACGAGCCGCAGTGGCTCAACGAGTACCGTGCCCGCCAGCTGACCGCGGCCACCACGTATGGGTGGGTGGACAAGGACGGCGGCGTCGTGCGCCTGCCGATCGAGCGGGCCAAGCAGTTGTTGCTCGAGCGTGGCCTGCCCGTGACAGCCGCGCCGGCAGAGGTGGTGGATCCGGCAGCTGACGCGGTTCCCGCGGCAGATGGCACGGCCCCGGCGGCTCCGGCCCCGGGCGGCAACTAGGGCGCACGGTCGGCTGTTCGCAGCCTGGCCAGGCGCCCGCTCAGGAAGTGGACGCAGACATGGACGCACTCGGCATTCTCCGGCGCGCGGCACTGGCGACCCTCGTGGTCGCGACGGTGGGCGTGTGGCCGGCCGCCGGGCAGGGCCGTGTCCAGTCGGAGGCGAGCGCGCCGTCGGATCGCAAGCCGAAGGCGCTCGAGGGCGTGACGTACGCGCAGCGCCTGGGCGACCAGGTGCCGGCCGATCTCCCGTTCGTCGACGAGACCGGCAAGGCCGTGCGTCTCGGCGACTACTTCGGGACGCGTCCGGTGGTGCTGGCGCTGGCCTACTACGAGTGCCCGATGCTCTGCACGCAGGTGCTGTCGGGCATGACGGCCGGGTTGAAGGGGCTGAACTTCACGGCCGGGCAGGAATTCGAGGTGGTCGTGGTCAGCATCGATCCGGGCGAGGGTCCCGGGTTGGCCGCGGCGAAGAAGGCGACGTATGTCGCCCACTACGATCGTGAGGAGACGGCCGGGTCCTGGCATTTCCTGACGGGGCGGAAGGCGGACATCGATCGCCTGGCGCAGACGGTGGGCTTCTCGTACACGTACGACGAGAAGACCGACCAGTACGCGCATGCGGCGGGGCTGTCGATCCTGACGCCGGACGGTCGGATTGCGCGGTACCTGTTCGGGATCGATTTCGCGCCCCGCGATCTGCGGCTCGGGATCGTCGAGGCCAACGATCGGAAGATCGCGTCACCGATCGACACCGTGCTGCTGTACTGCTATCACTACGACCCCGCCACGGGGACGTACGGGCTGATGGCGATGCGGCTGGTGCGGACGGCGGGCGTGCTGTTCGTGCTCGCGATGGTGACGGGATGGGTGGTCCTGCGGCGCCGTGAGCGTCGCGGCCTGTACGGCGGTGCCCCGGTGGGTGTGCCGCCGGGCGCTTCACACAAGGCGTAAGTCAGAGACATGGGCGGCACCTTCACACTCTTCCCCGCGCAGGGGTCCACGCTGGCAGGTCGCGTCGACAACCTGTACTTCTTCATGCTCGCGGTCACCGTGTTCTTCACGGTGCTGGTCGCGACCCTCGTCGTCGTGCTGGCGCTGAAGTACCGGCGCCGCAAGGCCGACGACGTCGGCGCGAACATCCACGGCAGCACCGCGCTCGAGGTGATCTGGACGGCGATCCCGCTCCTCATCTCGATGGTGATGTTCGTGTGGGGCACGAGCGTCTACTTCGCCATGGCCAAGCCGCCGGCCGAGGCGATGGAGGTGTACATCATCGGCAAGCGCTGGATGTGGAAGGCCCAGCACCTGACCGGGCACCGGGAGATCAACCAGCTCCACGTCCCGGTGGGCACGCCGGTCAAGCTGCTGATCTCGTCCGAGGACGTCATCCACAGCTACTACATTCCGGCCTTCCGCCAGAAGATGGACGCCGTCCCGGGCAAGACCACGACGATGTGGTTCGAGGCCAACAAGGTCGGCACCTACCAGCTGTTCTGCGCCGAGTACTGCGGCACGCAGCACTCGGGGATGATCGGCAAGGTCGTCGCCATGGAGCCGCGCGAGTACCAGCAGTGGCTGGCCGCCGGCGCGCCGGCCGGCACGCTGACCTCGACCGGCGAACAGCAGTTCGCGACGCTCGGCTGCGTCACCTGCCACCGTGAGGATGGCAAGGGCCGCGGTCCGTCGCTGGTCGGCGTGTACGGCAAGCCGCAGCAGATGGCCAACGGCGCCACGGTGATCGCCGACGAGACGTACCTGCGCGAGTCGATCCTGAATCCGCAGGCCAAGATGGTGCAGGGCTACCAGCCGTTGATGCCGACCTACCAGGGGCAGATCAGCGAGGACGCCCTCGCGTCGCTGCTCGCGTACATCAAGTCGCTCGAGAAGCCGGACGCGACGCCCGCCCCGGGCACGTCGGACACCGCCGCCACCGCGGGCACCCACTAGGACACGGCCATGCACGAAGTCAGAACCAGCGAACTCGAGTCGTCTGCCGCGCCCACGCGGCCCGACGTCCATTACCTGAACGCGACCCACGGGCCGATGTCGTGGTTCTTCACGAAGGACCACAAGCGCATCGCGCTGCTGTACCTGTACTCGGTGTCGGCGTTCTTCCTGATCGGGGGCATCTTCGCGATGCTGATCCGCCTGGAGCTCGCCACGCCGCGTGGTGACCTGCTGACGGCCGAGACCTACAACAAGGTCTTCACCGCGCACGGCGTGATCATGGTGTTCTTCTTCCTGATCCCGTCCATCCCGGCCATCCTGGGCAACTTCCTGGTGCCGTTGATGATCGGCGCCAAGGACCTGGCCTTCCCTCGCATCAACCTCGCCAGCTGGTACCTCTACATGGCCGGCGGCCTGTTCGGTGTGGCGGCCCTGGTCTCGGGTGGCGTCGACACCGGCTGGACCTTCTACACACCGTATTCGACCGCGGCCTCGAACACGCACGTCGTCCTGACCGGCCTCGGCGCGTTCATCGCCGGGTTCTCGTCGATCTTCACCGGCCTGAACTTCATCGTCACGATCCACACCATGCGCGCGCCCGGCATGACGTGGGATCGGCTGCCGCTGTTCATCTGGTCGCACTACGCGGCCAGCCTGATCATGATTCTGGGCACGCCGGTCGTGGCGGTGACGCTGCTGATGGTGGTGCTGGAGCGGACGCTCGGCCTCGGCTTCTTCAACCCCGAGCTCGGCGGCGACCCGGTGCTGTACCAGCACCTGTTCTGGTTCTACTCGCACCCGGCCGTCTACATCATGGTGCTGCCAGGCATGGGCGTCATCAGCGAGGTCATCGCGGCGTTCTCGCGCAAGCCGGTGTTCGGCTACAAGATGGTGGCGATCGCCAGCCTCGGCATCGCCCTGGTCGGCTTCCTGGTGTGGGGCCACCACATGTTCACGACGAGCCAGTCGGTGCTCGCCGCGATGGTGTTCTCCATCCTGAGCTTCCTGGTGGCCATTCCCTCGGCCATCAAGGTCTTCAACTGGACGGCGACGCTGTATCGCGGGTCGGTGCAGCTGGCCTCGCCGATGCTCTACGCGCTCGGCTTCATCGGCCTGTTCACCATCGGCGGTCTGACGGGGCTGTTCCTGGCCGCGATCGGCCTCGACATCCACGTCCACGACACCTACTTCGTGGTGGCGCACTTCCACTACGTGATGGTGGGCGGGTCGGTCACGGCCTACCTCGGCGGCATCCACTTCTGGTGGCCCAAGATCACCGGCAAGCTGTACTCGGAGGCCTGGGCCAAGACGGCGGCGGTGCTGGTGTTCGTCGGCTTCAACCTGACGTTCTTCCCGCAGTTCGTCCTCGGCTACCTCGGCATGCCGCGTCGCTACCACGCCTACCCGGTCGAGGAGCTGTCGTGGCAGGTGCTCAACATCCTGTCGTCGGCCGGCGCCTCGATCCTCGGCATCGGCTTCCTGCTGCCCGCCGTCTACCTGACCTACTCGGCGCTGAAGGGCCAGCCCGCCGGCCCGAATCCGTGGGGCGCCTACGGTCTGGAGTGGGAGACGACGTCGCCCCCGCCGACCGCGAACTTCGAGGTCACGCCGATCGTGACCAAGCCCGCGTACTACTACGCCCCCGAGGAGCACTGAGGTGAGTCACTCGACGTCGCACGCCGCGCACCACCCGGCGCTGCAGCACCACTTCGACAACCTCGAGCAGCAGCAGAACGCCAGCATGCTCGGGATGTGGATGTTCCTGGTCACCGAAGTGCTGTTCTTCGGTGGCTTCTTCATGGCGTACATCCTGTACCGGTGGATGTACAACGCCTCGTTCCACGAGGCGAGCCATGAGCTGAACGTGTGGCTCGGCCTGTTCAACACCGCGGTCCTCATCGGCAGCTCGCTGACCATGGCCCTGGCCGTGCGAGCGAGCAAGACCGGCGAGCGCTCGCAGCTGGTGATGTTCCTGACGCTCACACTGCTCCTCGGCGGCGTCTTCCTCGGCGTCAAGGTCGTCGAGTACGCCGACAAGTTCGGTCACCATCTGGTGCCGGGCGAGCACTTCGCGTTCCACGACGCGGCCCTGAAGAACGGCGCGGAGATCTACTTCTC